>Ga0209024_1000157_pt1 | contig 135380 bp, 129 predicted proteins | sample AutmiccommunBRH5_FD_187380 | JGI IMG/M metagenome (GOLD analysis project Ga0209024, IMG submission 187380) | Deep subsurface microbial communities from Mt. Terri, Switzerland - Autotrophic microbial communities BRH/5 (SPAdes) (version 2) | ecosystem: Environmental > Aquatic > Deep subsurface >...
TTCTTCGGAAAGCTCAAGGAGTTCAAGCGCATCGCAATGCGCGCCTGCAAGACGGACAACAGTTTCTCCGCCATGATCTACGCATGTGCCGCCGTGATAAACTCCCGATGAATCTCAACAGGCCCTAATGGGTCCAGACCTCGCGGCGGGCGGTGGCGAAGTTGTCGCCGTAGCCGCCGGGGCGGATGTTGGCCTGACGCCGCTTGGGCGGCAGCACCACATAGTCGATGCCGTGGCTGCGGGCGTAATCCTCGGCCGCGGCGCGGCTGTCGAAGCGCAGGCGCACCTGGCTCTGGGTATCGGCCGACGAGGTCCAGCCCATCAGCGGATCGACCTCGCGCGCCGAGGCGGGGGCGAAGTCGAGCACCCAGGTTTTCGTCCGGGCCATCCCCGACTGGGTGGCCGATCTTGACGGCTGGTAGATGCGCGCGCGCATGGCAGACCTCTCGGGCGTGGATCGTGCGCCCCTTATCGGGCATCGCGGGGCAGGGTGCAAGACGGCGCCGCCTGCGCGCGATGCCGCAGCCGCTGGACCCCGCCGCGCGCCTGCGCCATGAAGGGCGCAAGGAGGACCGCCCATGACCTATTCACCCGCCGCCGACCGCTATGACCGCATGGAGTATCGCCGCTGCGGCACCTCGGGGCTGAAGCTGCCGGCGATCTCGCTGGGGCTGTGGCACAACTTCGGCCACGACATGCCGCACCAGATCAAGCGCGCGATCTGCACCACCGCCTTCGACCACGGCATCACCCATTTCGACCTTGCCAACAACTACGGCCCGCCCCCCGGCAGCGCCGAAACGGCGTTCGGCGAGATCCTGCGGACCGATTTCCGCGGCTTGCGGGACGAGCTGATCATCTCGTCCAAGGCCGGCTACGACATGTGGCCGGGGCCTTATGGCGAGTGGGGCAGCCGCAAGTACCTGATCGCCTCGTGCGACCAGAGCCTGAAGCGGATGGGCCTCGATTATGTCGACATCTTCTATTCGCACCGCTTCGACCCCGACACGCCGCTGGAAGAGACGATGGGCGCGCTGGACCATATCGTGCGCTCGGGGCGGGCGCTTTATGTCGGGATATCAAGCTACAATTCGGAACGCACGCGGCAGGCGGTGGCGATCCTGAAGGACCTGGGCACGCCGTGCCTGATCCACCAGCCCTCCTACAACATGCTCAACCGCTGGGTCGAGCGCGACGGCCTGCGCGAGACGCTGGCCGAGCTTGGCGTGGGGTCCATCGCCTTCACGCCGCTGGCGCAGGGGATCCTGACGGCGCGTTACCTCAACGGCATTCCCGAGGGCAGCCGCGCGACGCAGGGCAAGTCGCTCGACCCGGCGCTGGTGACGGACGAGGTGGTGGCGGCGCTGCGGGGGCTCAACGCGGTGGCCGAGCGGCGCGGCCAGAGCCTGGCGCAGATGGCGATCGCGTGGGTGCTGCGCGGCGGGCAGATCACCACCGCGCTGATCGGCGCCTCGCGGCCCGAGCAGGTCGTGGAATGCGCGGGCGCGGTCGGCAACCTCGATTTCTCCGAGGCCGAGCTGGCCGAGATCGACGCGCTGTCGGTCGAGCCGGGGCTGAACCTGTGGGCACGCTCGTCCGAAGGGGTCTGAGGCACAGGATCGTGACCGCGCCGCGGAACCGCCCCGTGGCAGGGTGGGCCATGACCCGGTTGATCGCGCTTCTTGTCGTCCTTCTGCCCCTCGTGGCCACCGCCGCCGAGGGGCCGGTGGTGGTGCAGGTGCCGGCGGGGGCGTTCGTGATGGGCTCGGACCGGGCCGAGCGCGACGCGGCCTATGCGCTGGATGCCGCCGCCTACGGCCACAATGCCACCCGCGACCAGCGCTGGTACGAGGCGGAGCCGGCGCGCGGGCCGGTGAACACCGGCGCCTTCGCGATCATGGCGACCCCGGTTACCAATGCCGCCTACGCGGCCTTCGTCGCCGCCACCGGGCACAAGGTGCCGGATGTCGATGCCGCGACATGGGCCGGCTACCGGCTGGTGCACCCCTATGCCCGCACCCGCCGCCATGCCTGGACAGGCGCCGCGCCGCCGGCGGGGCGGGGCGATCATCCGGTGGTGCTGGTCAGCCATGCCGACGCGGTGGCCTATGCCCGCTGGCTGTCGGCCGTAACGGGCGACGCCTGGCGCCTGCCGACCGAGGCGGAATGGGAGAAGGCGGCGCGCGGAACCGACGGGCGGCGGTTCCCGTGGGGCGACGCCTGGGATGCCGCGCGGCTCAACTCGCACGATTCGGGGCCGTTCGACACGATGCCGGTGGGCAGCTTTCCGTCGGGCGCCAGTCCGTGGGGGATGCTGGACGCCGCCGGGCAGGTGTTCGAGTGGACCGCGACACCCGCCGGGCCGGGCCGCTTCATCGTCAAGGGCGGAAGCTGGGACGACCGCGGCTGCGGCGTCTGCCGCCCGGCGGCGCGCCACGGCAGGCCGGAAGGGCTGAAGCACATCCTGGTGGGGTTCCGGCTGGTGCGCGCGGGCGGGTAGGGCGCGGGCGCTACTTCGCCGGCTTGTCGTCGTAATCGTCGCGCAGGATGCGGCGGGCGTCGCCCTCGGGGTCGTCGTATTGGCGCGAGCGCAGCGACCAGATGAACGCGGCCAGCCCGACCGCGCCCAGAAACAGCGACACCGGGATGAGCAGCCCGAGGATCTCCATCACCGCACCCTGAGCGCGTTCAGCGTCACCGTGATCGACGAGGCCGACATCGCGATCGCCGCCGCCAGCGGCGTGGCGAAACCCAGCAGCGCGATCGGCACCGCGATCAGGTTGTAGCCGGCCGAGATCGCGAAATTCTCGCGGATGCGGGCGCGGGCGGCGCGGGCGGTGCCCAGCATGGTGCCCAGCGGGCCCATGTCGCGGCCCAGCAGCACCACGTCCGAGGCCACCCGCGCGGCATCGAGCGCCGAGGCCGGCGAGATCGAGACATGCGCCGCCGCCAGCGCCGCGGTGTCGTTCAGCCCGTCGCCGACCATCAGCACCTTGTGCCCGGCGGCGGCCAGCGCCTGCACCGCGGCGGCCTTTTCCTCGGGCCGCACCCCGGCCCGCCAGTCGTCGATGCCGAGCCGGGCGGCCAGGTCGGCCACCGCAGGCGCCACGTCGCCCGACAGCAGGTGCACCGACAGCCCCTGCGCCTTGAGTGCCGCGACCGCGGCCTCGGCCCCGGGGCGCAGCCGGTCGGTGAAGGTGATCGCCAGCGGCGCCGCCTCGCCCAGCCGCAGGTAGGTGGCGGTGGTCTCGCCGGCAATGGCCCCGACCCAGTCGGCGCGGCCAAGGCGCGCGCGCTGCCCCTGCCAGCGCCCCTCGACGCCGCTGCCCGGCACCTCGCGCAAGTCGGTCACGTCGGTGGGCGCGATGCCGGCCCGGCGCGCGCCCTCGGCCAGCGCCTGCGCCAGCGGGTGCGACGAGGCGGCGGCAAGCCCCGCGGCCAGCGCCAGCCCCTCGCGCGGCAGCGCGTCGAGGTTGGCGGCCTCGGGGCGGCCCAGCGTCAGGGTGCCGGTCTTGTCGAAGACGACGCAATCGACCTCGGCCAGCCGTTCCAGCGCGGTGCCGTCCTTGATCAGCAGACCCGCGCGGTAAAGCCGCCCCGAGGCCGCCGTCACCACCGCCGGCACCGCGAGGCCCAGCGCGCAGGGGCAGGTGATGATCAGCACCGCCGCGGCGATGTTGATCGCCAGCCGCACGTCGCCGCCCGACGCCTGCAACCAGGCCACGAAGGCGCCGGCGGCCATCAGGTGCACCAGCGGCGAATAGGCCCGCGCCGCGCGATCGGCAAGCGAGGTGTAGCGGGTGCGCGCGCTTTCGGCGTTGGCGACCAGTTCGGCCATCCGGTGCAGCGACGAATCCGCCCCCGCCGCCGTTACCGTGACGTCAAGCGGGCCGGTCAGGTTGACCTCGCCCGCCGCCACCTGCGTGCCCGGCCCCGCCGCCGCCGGCAGGCTTTCCCCGGTGATGAGCGAGCGGTCGACCTCGGACGCGCCGGCGGCCACCAAACCGTCGACCGGGATCCGCCCGCCCGGGCGCACCCGCACCACGTCGCCGGGGCGCAGATCGGCCAGCGCCACGGTTTCCTCGGCCCCGCCGCGCAGCCGCACGGCCCGCGGCACTTCGAGCGCGGCAAGCTCCTGCGCCGCCGAGCGGGCCACCGCGCGGGTGCGGAAATCGAGATACCGCCCCGCGAGCAGGAAGAAGCACAGCATCAGCGCGGCGTCGAAATAGGCGTGGGTGCCGGAATGCGCGGTCTCGTAGACCGAGATCGCCGAGGCCAGCACCAGCGCCAGCGAGATCGGGAAATCCATCCCCAGCCGGCCGGCCTTCAGCCCCGCCCAGGCGTTGCGGAAGAACGGCACCCCGGCGAAGGCCACGGTGGGCAGCGCGATGGCGGCAGAGATCCAGTGGAACAGGTCGCGCGTGGCGTCCGCGGCGCCCGACCACACCGCCACCGACAGAAGCATCACATTCATCGCCGCGAAGCCGGCGACGCCCAGGCGCATCAGCAACTCGCGCCCCTGCCGGTCGGTCTCGGTCATCGACAGGAGGCCGGGGTCGAGCTCGTGCGCCTCGTAGCCCAGGGCGGCCAGCCGCTCGATCAGCGCCTGCGGGGTGATCCCGGCGCCGGCCGCCACCGACACCCGCTTGAGCGTGAGGTTGACCCGCGCCGAGGCGACACCGGGGGTCGCGGCCAGCCCGCGCTCGACGGTGGCGATGCAGCCGGCGCAGTGGATCGTGGGCAGCGACAGCACGATGCCGCCGGCGGGATCGGCGGCCCCGGCCAGCGCGCCGGCGGCGGGCGCGGCGGCGCAGCCGGGGCAGGCCGAGATGGGGGCGGCGGCGTTCATCGCGCGGTGTCCGCGATCACCAGGTCGAGGCGCTGGCGAAAGGGGGTGCCGTCGGCGGCGGTGGCGTCGATGCGCACCTCCCACTTGCCGGGGGCAAGGGCGAGGGGGGCGCTCCAGCCGTCGGGGCCGGGTTCGAGCGCGGGCACGCTGTCCTGGCCGCGGCTGGTGGCGCGCCCGACCATCACCGACAGGCGCGCCACGTCGGCGCGCCGGCCGGCGCGATCGTCGATCATCAGGCGCAGCCGGCCGTCCTGCCAGGCGACGGCGCTTTGCCATCCCAGCGCCTCCTGCGCGCTGCGCAGGGCGTCGAACTGCTGGCTGGCGACGTAGGAGTTTTCGACCTCGAGGCCGGGGAAGGTGCGCACCGCCGATACCGCCAGCACCAGGTTGACGGCGATGATGACGCCGAAGGCGCCGACGAAGATCGCCAGCACCATGCGCCCGGTGATCGGCCTGCCGGTCATTCGCGGTCGTCCCTCCCGTCGTGGTCATCGTCGTGGTCGTCATCGTGGCGGTCGGTGCCGTTGAACACCGTCTCGGTGAAGGTGCGCGAGCGGCTTTCCACGTCGGTCGCCCACAGCCGCAGTTCGGTGCGGCTGGCGCGGGCGGGCGGCGTGCCGGCGGCGGCGGTGAGGTAGAGCCGGCCGTTGAACTGCTGGTCGGCCGGAACGGTGACAAGCAGCCCCTCGACACCCTCGATCGTCATCCGCAGCGACGGCGCATCGGCGATGCCCAGAAAGAACGTCCGGTCCTCGTGGCTCATGTTGCGCAGCCGTATCTCGTAGTCGTTGCGGATATCGCCGTTCGACATCGTGATGTAGATCGGATTGCGCACCGGGCTGACCGCGAGATCGACGTCCGAGCGCACGAACAGCGCCACCAGAAGCCCGATGCCCACCGCCGACCACAACGCGGTGTAAAGGATCGTGCGCGGGCGCAAGATGTGGCGCAGGATCGGTTTCGGGGGCTTGCCCTGCCGTTCGCGCGGTTCGTCCGACAGCGCCATGTAGTCGATCAGCCCGCGCGGCTTGCCGATGCGGTCCATCACGTCGTCGCAGGCGTCGATGCACAGCGCGCAGGTGATGCACGCCAGTTGCTGGCCGTCGCGGATGTCGATGCCCATCGGGCAGACGTTGACGCAGGCGTTGCAGTCGATGCAATCGCCGAGGTTCTCGGCGCCCTCGGCCTTGCGGTGCTTGCCGCGCGGCTCGCCCCGCCAGTCGCGATAGGCGACGGTCAGCGTGTCCTCGTCCATCATCGCGGCCTGGATGCGCGGCCACGGGCAGGCGTAGATGCAGATCTGTTCGCGCGCGAAGCCGCCGAAGAAGAAGGTGGTGAAAGTCATCACCGCGATCGTCGACCACGCCACCGGATGCGCCTCGAGCGCGATCAGGTCGCGCGCCAGCGTCGGCGCGTCGGTGAAGTAGAACACCCACGCCCCGCCGGTGGCCAGCCCGATCAGCAGCCACAGCGCCCATTTCGTCAGCCGCAGGCGGGCCTTGCGCAGATCCCACCTGGCGTTCCACAGCCGCACGCGGGCGTTGCGGTCGCCCTCGATCCAGCGCTCGACGAGGATGAAGAGGTCGGTCCACACCGTCTGCGGGCAGGCATAGCCGCACCACACCCGCCCCAGCGCCGAGGTGAACAGGAACAGCCCCAGCCCGGCCATGATCAGCAGGCCCGCGACGAAGTAGAACTCCTGCGGCCAGATCTCGATCCAGAAGAAGAAGAAGCGCCGGTTGGCAAGGTCGATCAGCACCGCCTGGTCGGGCATGGTCGGGCCCCGGTCCCAGCGGATCCACGGGGTGATGTAGTAGATGCCCAGCGTGAAGGCCATCAGCCACCACTTGAGCGCGCGGAACTTGCCCTTCACCCGGCGCGGAAAGATCGGCTCGCGCGAGGCATAGAGCGGGGAGGAGGTGTCGCTTGGCAAGGGGGGCTCCGCCATTCGGATAAGGATACTTGTCGCGAACCCGTCGCGCGACGGCCTTGACTCATGTCAAAGGGTGCATGGAATTTGTATCAATCTGCGAGCGAAAACGAAACGTGGTCCGGGCGGCCTGCGACAGGATGTCACGACGACGAGGCGGCAAAGCCGGACGGGGACGTGGCAATCGGGCCGCTCGGGAACATCCGCCCCGCTTGAAACACCGGCACCCCTGGAAACGCGCGAACAGGATGGGGTGCCGGTGCCGATCTCCGGCGGCCTGCGCCGCCGGAGCCTTTCGGGGCGGCGGCGCTACTGGCCGCCGCCCAATCCGTGAACGTAGCTTGCCACCGCGCGAACCTCGGCCTCGGCAAGACGGCCGGACCACGCCGGCATGACGCCGGCGCGGGCGTTCGTCACCGTTTCGGTCAGCGTCGCGACGTCGCCGCCGTAAAGCCAGATCGCGTCGTTCAGCGCCGGCGCACCCAGCAGCGGGTTGCCGCCGCCGTCGGCGCCGTGACAGGCGACGCAATTGTTGGCGAAAACCTCGGCCCCGGTCGCTGCCAGCGCGGCATCGGCCGACTGCCCCGAGATCGCGCGCACGTGCTGGACCACCGCCGCGATCTCGTCCTCGGACAGGATCGTGCCGAAGGCCGGCATCGCCGAGAACCGCGCGTCGGGGTCGTCCTCGTTGCGGATGCCGTGGCGCACGGTGGTCACGATGTCGTCCAGCGTGCCGCCCCACAGCCAGTCGTCGTCGCGCAGGTTGGGATAGCCCGCGGCCTGCACCCCGGCGGCGCCGGCGCCGTGGCATTGCGCGCACCAGGTGCGGAACACCGCCGCCCCGGCCTGGTTGGCGAAGCTCGACAGCGCCGGGTCGTCGGCGATGGCGGCAAGATCGACCTGCTCAAGACGCGCCACCAGATCGGCGTTCCGCGCCTCGACCGCGGCGATGTCCTTGGCCACCTCGGCGCGGGTCGAATAGCCCAGCAGCCCCGGCGTCGCCCGCTCGATCAGCGGCCAGGCGGGGTAGGCGATGGTATAGCCCAGCGCCCAGATGATGGTGAGGTAGAACACCCACAGCCACCACCGCGGCAGGGGGTTGTTGAATTCCTCGATCCCGTCCCAGACGTGGCCGGTGGTCTCGGGGTCGCCCGGGGCCCGGTTGCTGGCGGTGTCTTTCCTGTCGGTCATTTGCACGCCTCCTCGCGCGCGGCGCCGGTGCGGGGCGTGCCCGTGGCGCCGGTGGCGGGCCTGTCGTCGTTGCGGAAGATCATGCGGGCGGTGTCGTCGTGCAGCCGGCGGCTGCCCGGCCGCCATGCCCACACGATCACGCCCACGAACACGGCGGTCAGCAGCAGCAGCATCCAGCTGTCCGCGAACTGGCGAAGCAGGGAATAGGTTTCCATCGCTCCCCCCCCCTCAGCGGCTGGCGTCGGGCGTGAAGGTCGAGAAGTCGACCATCGTGCCGAGCACCTGGAGATAGGCCACCAGCGCATCCATCTCGGTCAGTTCGGGCTGGCCGTCGAAGTTGCGCACCTGCGCGCCGGGATAGCGGGCCAGCAGCCCCCCGGCGTCGCGGGCGGGGTCGGCCTGGGCGCGGAAGTCGGCCCGGGCCTCGGCCATCATCTCGTCGTCGTAGGGCACGCCGACGAAACGGTGCGTCGCCATCAGATCGCCGACATGCGCGCCGTCGAGGCGGGCGTTCATCAGGTAGCCGTAGCTTGGCATCACCGATTCGGGCACCATCGACTGCGGGTTGATCAGGTGCTTGACGTGCCAGTCGTCGGAATAGCGCCCGCCGACCCGCGCCAGGTCGGGCCCGGTGCGCTTGGAGCCCCACTGGAACGGATGGTCGTACATCGATTCGGCCGCCAGCGAGTAATGGCCGTAACGCTCCACCTCGTCGCGCATCGGGCGGATCATCTGGCTGTGGCAGACGTAGCAGCCCTCGCGGACATAGACGTCGCGCCCGGCCAGTTCGAGGGGGCTGTAGGGGCGCACCCCCTCCACCTTCTCGATCGTGTTCTCGAGGTAGAACAGCGGCACGATCTGCACCAGCCCGCCGATGGTGACGACAAGGAAACTCAGCACCAGCAGCAGCGTGGCGTGGGTCTCGATCTTCTTGTGACGGTCAAGGAATGTCATGTCCTGCCCCTCTCATTCGGCCGGAACGGCCGCGGGCGCGGGCGCCCTGGCGCCGGCCGACGTTGCCGTCTTCCACAGGTTGACACACATGATCAGCGCGCCGGTGAGGTAGAGCGTGCCGCCCAGTGCGCGCACCACATACATCGGGAACTTGGCGGCCACGGTGTCGGCGAAGGCGTTCACGAGGAAGCCCTGGCTGTCGACCTCGCGCCACATCAGCCCTTCCATGATGCCGGTGACCCACATCGAGGCGGCGTAGAGCACGATCCCGATGGTCGCCAGCCAGAAGTGCCACGAGACCATCGACAGCGAATAGAGCCGCTCGCGGTTCCACAGCCGCGGCACGAGGAAATAGAGCGCGCCGAAGGTGATCATGCCGTTCCAGCCAAGCGCGCCGGAATGGACATGGCCGATCGTCCAGTCGGTGTAGTGCGACAGGCTGTTGACGGCCCTGATCGACATCATCGGGCCCTCGAACGTGGACATCCCGTAGAAGCCGACCGAGATCACCATCATCCGCAGCACCGGGTCGGTGCGCAGCTTGTCCCACGCGCCCGAAAGCGTCATCAGCCCGTTGATCATGCCGCCCCACGACGGCATCCACAGCATGATCGAGAACACCATGCCCAGCGTCTGCGCCCAGTCGGGCAGGGCGGTGTAGTGCAGGTGGTGTGGCCCGGCCCAGATATACAGGAAGATCAGCGCCCAGAAGTGCACGATCGACAGCTTGTAGCTGTAGATCGGCCGCTCGGCCTGCTTGGGCACGAAATAGTACATCATCCCCAGGAAGCCGGCGGTCAGGAAGAAGCCCACCGCGTTGTGGCCGTACCACCATTGCACCATCGCGTCCTGCACGCCCGAGAACACCTGCACCGACTTCGAGCCCCAGATCGACACCGGGATCGAGAGGTTGTTGAAGACGTGCAGCATCGCCACGGTGACGATGAACGACAGCAGGAACCAGTTGGCGACGTAGATGTGGGGCTCCTTGCGCTTGATGATGGTGCCGAGGAACACCGCGAGGTAGGTCAGCCAGACCAGCGTCAGCCAGATGTCGATGTACCATTCCGGCTCGGCGTATTCCTTCGACTGGGTGGCGCCCAGCAGATAGCCGGTCGCGGCCAGCACGATGAAAAGCTGATAGCCCCAGAACACGAACCAGCCGAGGTTGCCGCCCCAGAGCCGCGCCGCCGAGGTGCGCTGGACGATGTAGAACGAGGACGCGATCAGCGCGTTGCCGCCGAAGGCGAAGATCACCGCCGAGGTGTGCAGCGGCCGCAGCCGGCCGAAGTTGCCGTAGCCCTGGAACAGCTCGACATTGAGCTGCGGGAAGGCAAGCTGGAAGGCGATGACGACGCCGACGAGAAAGCCCACCACGCCCCAGAAGGCGGTGGCGATGACCCCGGCGCGCACGACCGAATCGAAATATTCGTCCTGCCGGATCGGTGCCCGCGGTGTGCCGATGGCGCGCACCGCGCCCACGAACAGCACCGCCGCCAGCCCCATGATCAGCAGGGCGTGAACCAGATACGCCGGATCACGCGCGAAATTGGCCGCGATCGCGGCCAGCAGCGCGACCAGGCCAAGCACCACCGGCTTGATGTAGTCCCACATGGGTGTCCCTTCCTCGTTCCGTGACCTGCGTCGATCGCGGCGCCTCGGGCGCGCGCCGACGGCCACCTTGTGTCTTGGTTGTGCGGTGCTGCATAATGACACGCCTTGATCCATATCAAGGCGGTATGGGATGTATGTTTATCACGAAATATGTTCATGAAGATCGGCCGGTCGGCTTGATCGGAATCAAGGACAGCCCCCCGCCGGGCGGCGGACACTGGGGCATCGGAAGATCGGAGGAGCCGCCATGGCCTACAAGTCAATCCTGACCGTCGTGACCGACGTTGGCGCCGTGCCCGGCCTTCTGGGCGCCGCGGCGGCGCTGGCCGAACGGGAAGACGCCCACCTCGACGTGCTGTGTCTGGGAATCGACCGGACGCAGGCGGGCTATTACTACGCCGGCGCCTCGGCGCTGGTGTTCCAGGAAACCATCGAGAAGGCGCAATCCGACGCCGACGACCTGGTGGCGGCGGTGCAGGCGGGCCTCGACGGGTCGCCGGTGCGCTGGGCGGCCGAGCCGGCGATCGCGCAGATCGGCTCGATCGTCAATGTCGTCGGCATGCGCGCGCGGTTCTGCGACCTCGTGCTGCTGCCGCGCCCCTACGGCGACGATCGCGGCATCGAGGCCGAGGCGATCGCCGAGGCGGCGCTGTTCGACGGCCAGGCGCCGGTGCTGATCTGGCCCGGCGAGGGCACCGATCTGGGCAAGATCGGGCGGCGCATCGTGCTGGCCTGGAACCAGAGCAACGAGGCGCTGGCGGCGGCCCGGCGCGCGCTGCCGCTGCTCAAGAAGGCCGAGCTGGTGGACATCACGGTGATCGACCCGCCGCGCCACGGCCCCGAACGCTCGGACCCGGGCGGCGCGCTGTCGCAGTTCCTGAGCCGCCACGGGGTGCGCGCCGAGGTGTCGGTGCTGGCCCGCACGATGCCGCGGATCTCGGACATCCTGCTGCGGCAGGTGCAAGACATCAACGCCGACCTGCTGGTGATGGGCGCCTACGGCCATTCGCGCTTCCGCGAGGCGATCCTGGGCGGGGCGACGCGCAACATGCTCGAACTGGCCGACGTGCCGGTGTTCCTGGCGCATTGATCCGGCCGGAAGCGGGGCGGGGGGCGCCGGGCGGGGGCATCGAACCCCCGCCCGCCGCGCTGCCGCGGAACGCGGACAGGGCGGCGGCCCCGCGGTGGGGGCGGCGCCGGGCCGCAGTGCAGGGCGGCCGGAGTTCCGAGGGCCGGGGGGATCAGATCAGGAAGCCGCCATCCGAATCGTCGCCGGTCTCTTCCAGCAGGCGGTCGAAATCGGGCACGGTCACATGACGCTTGCCCGACAGTTCGATCACCTGGTCGCGCTTGAGCGCCGACATCTGGCGGCTGACCGTTTCGAGCGTGAGGCCGAGGTAATCCGACATCGCCTCGCGCGTCAGAGGCAGGTCGAACACCACCTTGCCGTCGGCCTTGCTCATGTTCAGCACCGCGTCGCGCCGCCCGATGATCGCCAGAAGGCTCGCGATCTTCTCGCGCGCGGTCTTTCGGCCGAGCACCAGCATCCACTCGCGCGCCGCGTCCAGCTCGTCCAGCGTCATCTCCAGCAACCGCTGGCTGATGTGCGGGGTGCGCGCCATCATCTCCTCGAACGGGCGGCGGCGGAAGCAGCACATCATCACGTCGGTGGTGGCGATCACGTTGTAGGGAGCGTTCGGGCGCCCGGGGCGGCCGACGAAATCCGACGGCAGCAGCAGCCCCACCATCTGGGTGCGCCCGTCTTCCATCGTCTGGGTCAGCGTCGCGATCCCGGTCACCACCGAGGCGACGAAGTCCATCTGGTCACCCGACCATATAACCGTCTGGCCGGCCTCGAAACTTCTGTAGTATTTGATCTTCTCGAGGTCGAGCAGCTCATCCTGGTCGCACCTCGCGCAGACGGCGCGGTGCCGTATCGGACAATCGCCGCAGTCGTGACTGGTCAGTTCGACCGAATGAAGCATCGGTTCGCCCATTTGATTCAAATCAAAGCCCGGTATCGGCCTCGGTCGTAACGCTACGCGAATGGACGAAACTTCGCAACTCGCCCGGATGGGACTGTTTGACGCGCGCGTGCCGCGCTACACCAGCTATCCCACCGCGCCGCATTTCGCCGGTGGCGTCACCGGCGACCTGTTCGCCGACTGGATCCGCGCCATTCCGCCGGGCTCGGAGATCTCGCTCTACGTCCACGTCCCGTTCTGCCGGAGGTTGTGCTGGTTCTGCGCCTGCCGCACCCAGGGCACCCAGTCCGACGCGCCGGTGCGTGCCTATGTCGAGGTGCTCAAGGCCGAGATTGCGTTGCTGGGGGGGCTGTTGCCCGAAGGGGTGCGGCTGTCGCGGCTGCACTGGGGCGGCGGCACGCCCACCCTGATGACCCCCGATCTGATCGCCGGGCTTGCCGCGGCGCTGGCCCGGGCGGTGCCGTTCGGCCCCGACGCCGAGTTCTCGGTCGAGATCGATCCGGGCGAGATCGACGACGCCCGCCTCGACGCGCTCGCCGACGCCGGGATGAACCGCGCCTCGATCGGGGTGCAGGATTTCGACCCCGACATCCAGCGCATCATCGGCCGCGAGCAGAGCTACGAGATCACCCGCGCCGCGGTGGAGGGGATTCGCGCCCGTGGAGTGCGCAGCCTCAACGCCGACATCCTCTATGGCCTGCCCGACCAGTCGCGCGCCCGGATCGCCGATTCGGTGCAGAAGCTGCTGTCGCTCTCGCCCGACCGGGTGGCGCTTTACGGCTATGCCCATGTCCCGTGGATGGCGCGGCGCCAGATGATGATCCCCTCCGACACCCTGCCCACCCCGCAGGAACGGCTGACGCTGTTCAACGTCGCGCGCGAACTGTTCGTGTGGGACGGCTACCGCGAGATCGGGATCGACCATTTCGCCCGCGAAAGCGACGGGCTGGCCACCGCGCAGGCGGCGGGGCGGCTGCGGCGCAACTTCCAAGGCTACACCGACGACACCTCGGAGGTGCTGATCGGGCTTGGCGCCTCGGCGATCTCGCGGCTGCCGCAGGGCTATGCGCAGAACGCCCCGGCAACCTCGGCCTACACCAGGGCGGTGCGCGAGGGGCGTTTCGCCACCGGCCGCGGCCATGTCTTTTCGGACGAGGACCGGCTGCGCGGCCGCCTGATCGAGGCGCTGATGTGCGACTTCCGCATCGACGCGGCCGAGATCGTCGCGCGCTTCGGGGTCGCGCCGGAGCGGCTGATGGCGATGTTCGCCGCGACCGAGCGCGCCTTTCCCGGCATGGTCGAGGTCTCGGCCGGGGGCCTCGCGATCTCCGAAAGGGGCCGCCCGCTGACGCGGATGATCGCGCGCACGTTCGACGCCTACGACCTGTCGAAGGCCGGTCACTCGTCGGCGATCTGAGCCGCGCCCGCGCGCCCGCCGGATTCGACGAAGCGCAGCATCGCCGGCAGGCAGCGCGACTTCAGGTCGTAATGCGCCACCACATGCGCGCGCGCGGCCTCGCCCAGCGGCGCGAAGCGCCCGGGCTCGGCCAGCCCCTCGATCAGCGCCGCCGACCAGCCCTCGACGTCGAAGAAATCCACCAGCCGGCCGGTGCGCCCGTGCTCGATCGCCTCGGCCACCGGCGGGGTGTTCGACCCCACGATCCGCGCCCCCGCCGCCATCGCCTCCAGCAGCGACCACGACAGCACGAACGGATAGCTGAGATAGGCGTGCACCCGGCCGATCTGCATCAGCGCGAGGAACTGCTCGTAGGGCACCCGGCCGACGAAATGAACCCGGCTGAGGTCGAGCCGCTCGCCGACCTCGGCCAGCAGCCGCTCCTTCCAGCTTCCGCCGCCGGGCGGGCGGGTGCCATAGCTTACCCCGTCGCCGCCGATCGCCACCACCTGCGCCTCGGGGCGGGCGGCAAGCACCGCGGGCAGGGCGCGCAGGAAGACGTGAAAGCCGCGGTAGGGTTCGAGATTGCGGTTGATGAAGGTCACAACCTCGTCGCCCGGCGCCAGCACCCGCCCGCCCGGCAGCGTGAAGCGCGCGGCCGGATCGGGGCGCACGCGGTCGGTGTCGATGCCGTCGTGGATCACCGCGATCCTGTCGCGCACGAAGGCGGGAAAGCTGTCGCGCTGGAACCGCGTCGGCGTGACCATGCCGTCGGCGGGCACCAGCGCCTGCACCAGATGCGCCTGCCGCGCCACCACCCGCATCCGCTGGATCAGCGAAAGCGCGGGGTCGGCGGGCTCGAACTCGGGATCGAAGCCCACGTCCTGGCCGCGCGGGTTGTAGAAGAACTCGGCATAGACCAGCAGCCGCGCCTCGGGCCACACCTCCTTGAGGAACAGTGTCTCGCCCCAGCCGGAATTGCCCAGGACGACGTCGGGCACGAAGCCGTGGGTGTCGCGCAGGGTGACGGCGGCACGCGCCGCCGCGCGCCCGCGCTCGGTCATCTGGTAATAGGTGGCGGCGAAGCCGTGGCGCGCGAAATCGGCCTCGGGCGGGGTGAAGGCATAGCGCATCGTGCGCACCTGCGAGGGGCGCTTGTTGGCGCCGTCGGTCAGCGCCAGCACCTCGTGCCCGCGCGCCTGCAGGGCCGGGGCCAGGTGCAGGAACTGGCCGGGAAAGTTCTGGTGAACCAGCAGAATGCGCATGGCGGGCCTCCGCCGGCAGAATGTCCGCGTCCCGCCCCGGGGCGCAAGACCCTTGCCCCTTCACCTTGGCGAAAATACTCTCGGAGGGCGGCCATCGGGCGCCCTCGCTCCGGGCCCGGTGGACGACGGGGGCAGACGGCCCCCCGGCGCCCTCAACCCGCGCTGCCGACCGCCTTGAGGTCGAACGCCGCCGCCAGCAGCGCGCGGGTATAGGGATGCGACGGCGCCTCGAACAATTGCTCGCCCTCGCCGGTCTCGACGATGTCGCCCTGCTTCATCACGATCACCTTGTGCGCCAGCGCGCGCACCACCCGCAGGTCGTGGCTGATGAAGACATAGGCCAGCCCGTGGCGGCGCTGCAAGTCGCGCAGCAGTTCCACGATCTGCACCTGCACGGTCATGTCCAGCGCCGAGGTCGGCTCGTCCAGCACCAGAAGCTGCGGGCGCAGGATCATCGCCCGGGCGATGGCGATGCGCTGGCGCTGCCCGCCCGAGAACTCGTGCGGATAGCGCCCCATGGTGGCCGGGTCGAGCCCGACCTCGCCCAGCATCTGCGCCACCAGCGCGCGCGGATCCTCGCCCGGGGCGACCCCGTGCACGCCCAGCCCCTCGGCCACGATCTGCTCGACAGTCAGGCGCGGCGACAGGCTGCCGAACGGGTCCTGGAACACCACCTGCATGTGCCGGCGCATGTCGCGCAGCGCCCGCGTCTTCAAGTCCTGCACCCGCTGCCCCATGAACACCACCGGCCCCTGCGACGGGGTCAGCCGCAGCAGCGCCAGCGCCAGCGTGGTCTTGCCCGAGCCGGATTCGCCCACGATCCCCAGCGTCTCGCCGGCGCGCACCGACAGCGTCGCGGCGTTGACGGCCTTGACGTGGCCGACGGTGCGGCGCAGCAGCCCGCGGGTGATCGGAAACCACACCCGCAGCCCGTCGGCGCGCAGGATCTCCTCGGCGCCCTCGGGCACCGGGTCGGGGCGGCCGGCGGGCTCGGCGCCCAGCAGCTTGCGGGTATAGGCATGGGTGGGGCGGGTGAACACCGCCTCTGTCGGCCCCTGTTCCACGATCTCGCCGCCCTGCATCACGCACACCCGGTCGGCGATGCGGCGCACGATGCCGAGGTCGTGGGTGATGAACAGCAGGCTCATCCCCTCGCGCGCCTTGAGATCGGCAAGCAGTTCGAGGATCTGCGCCTGGATGGTGACGTCAAGCGCCGTCGTCGGCTCGTCCGCGACCAGAAGCGAGGGGCCGTTGGCCAGCGCCATCGCGATCATCACCCGCTGCCGCTGCCCGCCCGACAACTGGTGCGGATAGGCGTCCAGCCGGCTTTCGGCCTCGCGAATGCCGACCATCTCGAGCAGTTCGATCACCCGCGCGCGGGCCGCGGCGCCGGTCAGCCCCTGGTGAAGTGCCAGGCTTTCGGTGATCTGCTTTTCCAGCGTGTGCAGCGGGTTGAGCGAGGTCATCGGCTCCTGGAAGATGAAGCTGATGTCGTTGCCGCGCACCTTGTGCAACAGCGCGCGGTCGGCGCCCACCATCTCCTGGCCGAGATAGCGCACCGAGCCGCGAACGCTGGCGCTTTCGGGCAGCAGCGACACCGTCGACAGCGCCGTGACCGACTTGCCCGACCCCGACTCGCCCACCAGCGCCACCGTCTCGCCGTGCCCGACGGTGAACGAGACGCCGCGCACCGCCTCGATCTCGCGCCCGTCCTGGGTGAAGTTCACCGACAGGTTTTCGACCTGAAGCACCGTGTCGGTCATGAGAAGGTCTTCCGCGGGTCGAAGGCGTCGCGCACGCCCTCGAAGATGAACACCATCAGCGACAGCATGATCGCGAAGGCGAAGAAGGCGGTGAAGCCCAGCCACGGCGCCTGCAGGTTCTGCTTGGCCTGAAGCGTGAGTTCGCCAAGGCTGGGGGCCGACGACGGCAGCCCGAAGCCCAGGAAATCGAGCGCGGCGAGGCTGCCGATGGTGCCGGTGATGATGAACGGCAGCATCGTCAGCGTCGCCACCATGGCGTTGGGCAGGACGTGGCGGAACATGATGCGCGCGTTCGACACCCCCAGCGCGCGCGCCGCGCGGACGTATTCGAAGTTGCGCGCGCGCAGGAATTCGGCCCGCACCACGCCCACCAGCGCGGTCCAGCCGAACAGCACCATCAACCCCACCAGCAACCAGAAGTTCATCCGCCAGATCGCCGCCACGATGATGATCACGAACAGGCTGGGGGTCGAGCCCCACAGCTCGATCAGGCGCTGGAAGAACAGGTCGGTCAGGCCGCCGAAATAGCCCTGCACCGCGCCCGCGGCGATGCCGATGACCGAGGTCAGGAACGTCACCACCAGCGCGAACGCCACCGACAGCCGGAAGCCGTAGATCACCCGCGCCGCGACGTCGCGCGCGGTGTCGTCGGTGCCGAGGATGTGAAGCCTGTCCGGGGGCGACGGCGCGGCACCGTCGATGTCGTTGATGGTGTTGTAGGAATAGGGAATCGGCGGCCACAGGATCCAGCCCGGCACCACCGCCTCGCCCTCGACCGTGCCGCTTTCCTCGGCCTCGGCCATCGCGCCCTCGGGATCGTCAAGGCACAGCACCGCGCCGCCGGTGCGGATCAGGCATTGCACCTCGGCGTCGCGGTAGACGGCCTCGGTGCGGAAATCGCCGCCATAGGCGGTTTCGGGGTAGAATTTCAGGATCGGCGCCCGCAACTCGCCGCGATAGCTGACCAGCAGCGGCTTGTCGTTGGCGATCAGTTCCGCGAACAGCGACAGCCCGAACAGCACCGCGAACACGATCAGCGACCAGTAGGCGCGGCGGTTGGCGGTGAAGTTGCGCCAGCGGCGGCGGTTCAGCGGCGACAGCCGCAGCCCGAAGCGGCCGCGCGGCTCGGGCGGGGGCGGGGCGTAGGCCGCGGGCGCCTCCGGCGGGGGGGGCAGGTTGGTGGCGGGATCGGCCATCGCCTCAGCCCTCCCGCGTTTCGAAGTCGATGCGCGGGTCGATCCAGACATACATCAGGTCCGACACCAGCCCCATCACCAGCCCGATCAGGCCGAACACGAACAGCGTGCCGAAGATCACCGGATAATCGCGCGCCACCGCCGCCTCGAACCCCAACCGGCCAAGCCCGTCGAGGCTGAAGATCGTCTCGATGATCAGGCTGCCGCCGAAGAACACGCTCACGAACACCGCCGGAAAGCCCGCGATCACGATCAGCATGGCGTTGCGGAAGACGTGGCCATAGAGCACGCGGCCCTCGCTCAGCCCCTTGGCGCGGGCGGTGATGACGTATTGCTTCTTGATCTCGTCGAGGAACGAATTCTTGGTCAGCAGCGTCAGCGTTGCGAAGGCCGAGATGGTCGAGGCCAGCACCGGCAACGTGATGTGCCAGAAATAATCGGCCACCTTGCCCGGCAGGCTCAACTCGCTCCAGTTGTCCGAGGTCAGCCCGCGCAGCGGGAAGATCTGCCAGTAGGAACCGCCCGCGAACAGCACCAGCAGCAGGATCGCGAACAGGAAGCCGGGGATCGCGTAGCCGACGATGATCATGGCCGAGGTCCAGGTGTCGAACGGCGTGCCGTCCCTCACCGCCTTGCGGATGCCCAGCGGGATCGAGACCAGATAGGCGATCACCGTCGACCACAGCCCGAGCGAGATCGACACCGGCATCTTCTCGATCACCAGGTCGATGACGCTGATCGAGCGGAAATAGCTCTCGCCGAAGTCGAGGCGCATGTAGTCCCACAGCATCGACAGGAACCGCTCCACCGGCGGCTTGTCGAAGCCGAACTGGCGTTCGAGGTCGGCGATGAAGTCGGGCGGCAGGCCGCGCCCGCCAAGATAGCGCTCGTCGCTGCCGAACGCCAGGGTGCCGCCGCCGCCGGCCTCGCCGCCGCCGCCGGCGATGGTCTGGAACACGTCGCCGCCGCCTTCCAGCCGGGCGATGATCTGCTCGATCGGGCCGCCGGGAACGAACTGCGTCAGCGTGAAGTTGATCACCATGATCCCGAACAGCGTCGGCACGATCAACAGCAGTCGTCGCAGGATGTAGGCCCCCATGCCGCCCCCCTAGCGGATCGCGCCGGCCGCGCGCAGCGCGTCGGCCTTCTCGGCGTTGAACCACCAGAAATCGAGGTTGCCCAGCGCGTAGGGCGGCAGCGGGTCGGGATATTCGTAAAGGTCGTAATAGGCGACGGTGTGCACGTCCTTGAACCACTGCGGCACCCAGAACCGTTCCGCCCGCAGCACCCGGTCGAGCGCGTGCACCGCGGTGTTGAGGCTTGCCTGGTCGTCGGCGGCGATCACCGCGTCGATCAGCCGGTCGACGGCAGGCGATTTCAGCCCCATCAGGTTGAACGTCGAAACATCGGCGGTTTCGCTGCCGAAATACTGCTTCAGCCCCGATCCCGGCACATAGCCCATGGGAAACTGCGCGGTGATGATGTCGAAATCGTAGCTGCGCTCGCGGTTGGTCATCTGGGCGTTGTCGACGCGGGTGTGGATCGCCTCCACGCCCAGACGGTGCAGGTTCTCGACGAAGGGGTTGATGACGCGATCGAAGGTCTGGCTGTCGTTGAGGAACTCGACCGCCAGCACCTCGCCCGCGGCGTTGCGGCGGATGCCGTCGTCGCCCACCGCCCAGCCGGCCTCGTCCAGCAGCGCCGAGGCGCGGCGCAGGTTGCGCCGGTCAAGCTGGTTGGTGCCCGAGGCGGGCGCCATCACCGGCTCGGCGTCGATCACGCCGGCGGGAAGCTGGTCCGCCAGCGGTTCGAGCAGCGCCAGTTCCTCGGGTGTCGGCAGCCCCTCGGCGGCAAGATAGCTGTTCTCCCAGAACGAATGGATACGCTCGTAAAGGCCGTAGAACAGCGTCTCGTTCGACCATTCGAAGTTGAACATCAGCCCGATCGCCTCGCGCACGCGGGGATCGGCGAATTTCTCGCGCCGCAGGTTGAAGATGAAGCTCTGCCCGGTGGCAAGCGAGCCGTCGGGCAGTTCGCGCTTGAGCACATGGCCCGCGTCGATGGCCGGAAAGTCGTAGCCCGTCGCCCAACTGAGCGACGACGCCTCGTTGCGGAACCAGTAGGTGCCGCCCTTGAAGCCCTCGAAGGCGGCGTTGTAGTCGGCGTAATACTCCACCCGCAGGGTTTCGAAATTGTAGCGCCCGATGTTGTTGGGCAGATCCGCCCCCCACCAGTCGGGATCGCGGCGGTAGACGATGGTCTGCCCGACGTCGAGTTCGTCCAGCACGTAGGGGCCGGAGCCCAGCAGCGGATCGAGGCTCGATTCCTCGAAATCGCGGTCGTTCTGCTCGTAGAACGCCTTCGAGAAGATCGGCAGCCCGCCCACCAGCGCCGGCAGGTCGCGGGTGGGGAAATCCTTGACGAATTCGTAGCGCACCCGGTGCGGGCCCTCGGCGGTGGCCGATTTCACCTGCTGGCCCAGCACCGCGCGGAAGTCGGGCAGGCCCTTTTCAAGCAGGATGTCGAACGAGAACACCACGTCCTCGGCGGTCAGCGGCGTGCCGTCCGAGAATCGCGCCTCGGGGCGCAGGTTGAACACCACCCACGAACGGTCCCTGGGATATTCGACGGTTTCGCACACCAGGCAATAGGCGGCGCCGATCTCGTCCGCGGTGCCCTCCATCAGCGATTCGAAGAAGAGCGACGAAAGCGCCCCGGCACGGCCCTTGGTGGTGTAGGGGTGCATCGAATCGAAGCCGCCGAAGGCCCACACCGACATCTCGCCGCCCTTGGGCGCGTCGGGGTTGACGTAGTCGAAATGGGCGAAGTCGGCGCGATAGCGCAGGTCGTCGAAGGTGCCGATCCCGTGGGCGACGATCACCTCGTCCTGCGCCACCGCGGCAGAGGCGACGACGACGGCCCCGATCAGCGCGAGGGCGGACAGGCTGCGGCGGGGGCGTGCGGCTGGCGGCATCGAACGATCCTCCTGTCGGTCTGGTGCCACAGTGTATTGTGGTTCACAGGTAAGTCACGGGGCAAGCGCGCATCAACCCGTTATCACGGCAAGTTTCATTCACGCATGGCCCTTGCGGCGCAAGACAAACCGCCCGCAGCGGCGCTGCGGGCGGCAATGGCGCATGTCGGCGCGGCTTGTGGCTCAGTTGCCCAGCGTCGAGAGGTGGCCGATCAGGTTCTTGCGCACGGTCTCGTCCGGCACCCCGGGGAAGGCCATCTTGGTGCCCGGCGCATAGGTCATCGGGGCGGTCAGGAAGGCGTCGAGCTTCTCGACATCCCACACCCCATCGAGCGCGGACAAAGCATCCGAATAGGCGAAGCCCTCGGCCGAGGCGACATCGCGCCCGAACACCCCGGCCAGCGACGGGCCGACGATGGTCCGGCCCGGCTCGGTCGAATGGCACGCCGAGCAGACGCGGAACGCGGCCGCGCCGGCGGCGGCGTTGAAATCGGCCGGCGGCTCGGGCGCCTCGGCAGCCGGCGCTTCGGCGGCGGCAACCTGCGTCCCGGCTTCGGCTTCGGCCGGCGCGGCCGCCGCCTGTTCGTCGGCCTCGAGTGTCGAGAGATAGCCGATGATGTTGGTGCGCACGGTCTCGTCGGGCACCGGCGGCAGGCCCATCTTGGTGCCCGGTGCGAACTCGCTCGGCGCGGTCAGGTAGGTGTCCAGCGTCTCGACATCCCAGATCCCTTCCCGCGCGGACAGCGCGTCGGAATACTCGAACCCTTCGAGCGAGGCGATGGGCCGGCCGAACACGCCATTCAGGCTCGGGCCTTCGGCGGTCTCGCCCTCGGCGGCGACGTGGCACGTCGCGCAGACCCGGAACGCGGCCTCGCCGGCGGCAAGGTTGAACTCGGCCGGCGGCTCGGGCGCCTCGACCGGGGCGGCTTCGGCCACCGGCGCCCCGGCGGCCGGCTCTGCGGTGGCAGCTTGCTCGGTCGCCGGCGCTTCGGCTGCCGGTTCTTGCGCCGCCGGTTCTTGCGCCGCCGGTTCTTGCGCTGCGGGCGCTTCCGCTGCCGGCGGCTCGGCCGCGGCAACCTCGGTCCCGGCCTCGGCCGGCTCGGCGGCGGCCTGCGACCCGTCGCCGATCGTGCCGAGATAGCCGATCAGGTTCGCGCGGTCCTGCGCGTCGGGCACGCCGGGGAAGATCATCTTGGTGCCGGGCACGAAATCGCGCGGCGAGGTCAGGTATTCGTCAAGCGTCGCCCTGTCCCAGACGCCGTCCATCGCCGCCATCGCCTCGGAATAGGCATAGCCCTCGACCGAGCCGATCTCGCGCCCGACGACGTTGTAAAGGTGGGGCCCGACGGTGTTGACGCCGTCCGTCACCTGGTGGCAGGCGCGGCAGACGCGGAACGTGGCCTCGCCGGCGGCAATGTCGATCTCGGCGGGCTCGGCCGGCGCCTCGGCTTCCGACCCGGCGGGCTCGGCCGGCGCCTCGGCTTGCGGTTCGGCGGCGGCCTCGGAAACCTCGGTCGCGCCCTCCTCGATGGTGCCCCCGAAAGTGGCGAGATAGGCGATCAGGTCGGCGCGGTCCTCGACATCCGGCAAGCCGGCAAAGGTCATCTTGGTGCCCGGCGCATAGTCGTTCGGCGCGGTCAGGAACGTGTTCAGTTCGGCCGTGGTCCACACCCCGTCCAGCGCGGCGAGGGCGTCGGAATAGGCATAGCCGTCGACCGCGCCTTGTTCGCGGCCGACCACACCATAAAGATACGGCCCGACGGTGTTCGCCCCCTCGACAAGCTGGTGACAGGCGCGGCAGGTGTTCCACACCCGCTCGCCCGCGCCCGCATCGGCCGACGCGAACACCTGCGCGAACGGCACCTCGGCGGGCGCCTCCTCGGCCATCGGCGCATCGGTGGCGACGTCGATGACGTAGGCCTGCTCCTCGTCGCCATGACCGCCGCCGGTCTGGTAGAGCGAGCTTGCCGCCCAACTGCCAAGCAAAAACACCAGCAGCGAACCGCAAAGCGCGCCGAGTGTCTTGGTGATCGTCATCGTATTGAGCATGTCGCAGTCCATCCCGGCCGGTTTCGCGGGTATCTATCCGCTTCCCCCCGAAGGTTTCAAGGTATACTTACCGCGACCAAATGCCCGCCGGCACCGCCGGCCGCGACAACCACGTTCCAGGAGATTGCCATGTCCGGCCGCATCGCGTTCCAGGGCGAACCCGGCGCCTATTCCCACGAAGCCTGCCGCGCCGCCCGCCCGGGGTGGGAGGCGGTCGCCTGCCGCACCTTCGAGGACGCGATCGAGGCGGTCCACGCCGGCCGCGCCGAGCTTGCCATGCTGCCGGTCGAGAACTCGACCTACGGCCGCGTCGCCGACATCCACCAGCTTCTGCCCGAAAGCGGGCTGCACATCGTCGACGAGGCATTCGTGCGGGTGCACATCAACCTGCTGGCGTTGCCGGGGGCGTCGCTGGCCGGGGTGCGGCGGGCGAAAAGCCACCCGGTGCTGCTGGGCCAGTGCCGCAGCTTCCTGCGCAACCACGGCATCGAGACGGTGATCGGCGCCGACACCGCCGGTTCGGCGGCCGAGGTCGCGCGCGCGGGCGATCCCGCGCTTGCCGCGCTGGCGTCCGAACTGGCGGCCGAGATCAACGGGCTGGAGGTGCTCGCCCGCCATATCGAGGACCGCTCGAACAACACCACCCGCTTCCTGGTGATGGCGCCGCGCGCCGACCTCACCCGCCGCGGCGACGGCCCCATGATGACAAGCTTCGTGTTCCGGGTGCGCAACATCCCCGCCGCGCTCTACAAGGCGATGGGCGGGTTCGCCACCAACGGCGTCAACATGACCAAGCTCGAAAGCTACATGGTCGGCGGCTCGTTCACCGCGACCCAGTTCTTCGCCGACATCGAGGGCCACCCCGACGACGACAACGTCCGCCTCGCGCTGGAAGAGCTGCGTTACTTCACCTCGTCGCTGCACCTGCTCGGGGTCTACCCCGCCGACCCGCGCCGGCGCTGAACCCGGCCGCGCCCGGCGCCCGCCTCGCCCCGGCCCCTGTTTCACCTTGGCGCAAATACTCTCGGGGGGAGGGGCGGCCCGCAGGGACGCCCCCGGGGGGCAGACGGCCCCCCGTCCGCCCGCGCCGCCGGCGCGCCGGCCCGGTTCAGCGCGGCAACGCCGCCGCCGCGGCCGCCAGCCGCTCGATCCCGGCCCAGTCGCCGGCCCGCACCAGCTCGTCCGGCGCCACCCAGCTTCCGCCCACGCACAGCACGTTGGGCAGCGACAGATAGGCCGGCGCGTTGGTCGGCCCGATCCCGCCGGTGGGGCAGAAGCCGATCTGCGGCAGCGGCGAGACGAAGGATTTCAGCGCCGCCGCCCCGCCCGAGGCCTCGGCCGGGAAGAACTTCTGCACCGTGTAGCCGCGTTCGAGCAGCGCCATCGCCTCGGACGCAGTGGCCGCGCCGGGCAGCAGCGCCAGCCTTTCGGCCGCGCAGGCGTCCAGCAGCCGGTCGGTCGCCCCGGGCGAAACCCCGAACTGCGCCCCCGCCGCCGTCGCCGCGGCGACGTCCTGCGGTGTCAGCAGCGTGCCCGCGCCCACCACGCCGCCGGCCACCCCGGCCATCGCCCGGATCGCCTCGAGCGCCACCGGCGTGCGCAGCGTCACCTCGAGCGCCGGCAGCCCGCCGGCCACCAGCGCCTCGGCCAGCGGTCGCGCAGTGGCAAGGTCGTGGATCACCAGCACCGGCACCACCGGCGCCATGCGGCAGATCTCGAGCGCGCGGGCGCTCTGTTCGGCGGGGGTCATGGGCATCTCCCGTGTTGGCGGTAACGGGCGCCTTGTCGCATCCCGCGCGCGCCCCTGCAAGCCAGCCGAAACGCGCGCGCCTTCAGGCGCGACTATACGCGCGCGCCTTGAGGCGCGACGAAAAAGGCCCGCGCCGGGGGGGCGCGGGCCAGGATGCGAGAGAGAGAGCGAGAGAGAGATGTTCTTGTTGTTGTCCCGTGTATCTGGTGGTCACATGCAGCCGTCGATGTCGGTCGCGGGGTTGCAACCCTCGAGCCCGCCCGGCGGCGGCGCGATCGCGGCCGGCGGCGGGGGCGGCGCCGGAAAGTCGAACGTCTCGACGGTGATGCCGCTGTCGGGCAACGCTGAGGCGAACGACATCACGACATCGGCGCCTTCGGCCATCTCCATCACGTCGAAGGCGTTCACGACCGCCACCTTGTCGATCAGTTCGTCGGCATCACGGTCGCTGTTGGCGAGGCAGATCTGGCACACGCCCACCCGCGCGCCCGCGTCCAGCGCCTGTTGCAGCATGTCCGGGCCCGACGCCTCGTAGGCGTGGAAATCGGGGCCGCTGGCCCCGTCGAGCGCCAGGTCGACCGCGCTCGACAGCAGCACCACGTCCACCGAGCGCCCCGATCTGGCGGCGGTGATCGCCAGATGCAGCGCGGCACCGGCGTTCGGCATGTCGCCGGCACCGAGAATGAACAGGTAGGACTTGCCGTCGGCCTCCTGTGCGGCGGCGGGCAGCGCGGCGGTGGCGGCAACCAGCATGGCCGCCGCAAGGGTGCGCAGGCGGGTGAAGAAATGTTTCATGTCTACCTCTTCCTTCTTGTTCGCGTTCCCGGCAACCTACGGCCGGAACCGGGCAAACTCAACATTCAGTAACTGCTATATATTGTCGCGCCCACCGGCGCCAGCCGCCGGCGGGCCCTTTCGCCCCGCCCGCGCCGGGTATAGGGTGCGGCCATTCGACACGGCAGGCGGGCAGGGGCGATGGGGGTGCGCGGGGCGGTCAGGGCGCGGCTGGGCGATCTGCGCTCGGTGGTGGCGATCCGGCCTTTCGCGATCTACCAGACCGGCGCCGTGGCGATGACCATGGGCTTCTGGATGCAGCGCGTCGCGGTCGGCTGGCTGATGTGGCGGATGACCGGCTCGGAAACCTGGCTCGGCCTCACCGCCTTCGCCGAGCTTTTCCCCGCGATCGCCACCGGGCTGATCGGCGGCACGCTGGCCGACCGCAGCGGCGCGCCGCGGGTGCTGATGGCCGGCAACCTGGTGCTGTCGGCGCTGTCGGCGGTGATGTTCGCGCTCGGCATCGCCGGCCTGCTGACGCCGTGGGTGCTGCTGGCGATGATGGCCACGATCGGCTCGGTGGCGGGGCTGATCGTGCCGTCGCGGCTGGCGATGGCGTCGTGGCTCGCGCCGCGCGCGCTGCTGCCGGCGGCGCTGGCGGTCAACTCGACCGCGTTCAACCTGTCGCGCTTCCTCGGCCCGGCGCTGGCCGGCGCGCTGATCGTGGTGATGCCGGCGGAATGGGTGTTCGTGATCGGCGCGACCGGCTACGCCACCCTCGCCGCCAGCCTGTGGCGCATCCGCGCGGTGCCGCCGGTGATCGTCCCCCCGCCGCGCCCCGCGGGCGACAACGGCGGCGCCTGGGCGGTGATCCGCAAGATGCCGCAGATGCCGGTGATCACCGGGGTGATCCTGATCCAGTTCGCGCTGGGCACGCTGGTGCGCCCCGCGGCCGAACTGTTCCCCGCCTTCGCCGAGGTCGCCTTCGGGCGCGGCGCCGGCGCGCTGGGGTTGCTCAACGCGGCGCTGGGCGTGGGCTCGATCCTGGGCGCGCTGGCGCTGGCAAGGCCGCGCCCGCCGGCGGCGGCGCTGCGGCTGATCCTGGTCTCGGCGGTGGTGTTCTGCCTGACGCTGCCGGCCTTCGCCGCCGCGCCGGGCTTCGCGCTTGCGCTGGCGCTGCTGGTGGTGCACGGGGTGGCGATGAGCGGCGCCAACATCGCCGCACTCGCCTTCGTGCAGATCCATTCCCCGCCCGAGCGGCTGGGCCGCATCCTCAGCCTCTACGCCATCGTCTTCCGCTCGGGCCCGGCGCTGGGCGCGTTCGTGTTCGGGCTGCTGGCCGAACGCGCCGGCCTCGCGTCGGCGGCCGGCCTGTTCGGGGCCATCGGCCTCGTGGCGGTGCTGGGCCTCGGCGCCTTCGTGCGCCGCCGCTACCGCGCCGGCGGCCTTGCGCTCTGACCCCCGGGCTTCACCTTGGGTCAAATACTCCGGGGTCCGGGGCAGCGCCCCGGGGGTCGAGCAGGCGGCGAAACAGCGTGTCGAGAAACGGCGCCGCCCCGGCATAGGGATCGGTGTGCGCGCCCAGCACGGCGCGCACCTGAACCTCGAAATCGGCGTAGTGCTGGGTCAGCGCCCAGACCGCGAAGATCAGGTGGCGCGGGTCGACCGGCGCGATCCGCCCGGCCGCGATCCAGCCCTCGATCACCGCCGCCTTGGCGTCGACCAGCTCGCGCAGCGGGCCGCGGATCGCCGGGCGCAGGTGCGGCGCGCCGCGCAGCACCTCGTTGGCGAACAGCCGGCTTTCGCGCGGCATGTCGCGGCTCATCGCCAGCTTGCGGCGGACATAGGCCAGCACTTCCTCGACCGGCTCGCCCGCCGCATCCAGCGCGCGCAGCGGGTCGAGCCAGGTGTCGAGCAGCGTCGTCAGCAACTCGGTATGGATCGCCTCCTTCGAGGGGAAGTAATACAGCAGGTTGGGCTTGGACAGCCCCGCCCCCTCGGCGATGCGGTCGAGGGTGGCGCCGCGAAAGCCGTCTTGCGCGAACACCTCGAGGGCGGCGTCGAGAATGGTGGCGATGTTGCGCTGCTGGATGCGGGTGCGCGGCGGTGCGGGGTCGCAGGTTGCCTGCGGATCGCTCATTTCTGCCTCCCCTCGCGCAGACCGCGCAACCGTGCCGCGACAAGACGTCGCGGCGCCGGCGCCATCGCCCGTGTCGCGCACGAAAAATTCCCCGGGCCCGTCCTTGACTGGCGCCTTTGCTCTGCTAGCGTGGCCTTGACCATCCGGTCAATTTATTTCGCGCCTCCCGTCCCGGCGGCTTCCCCGGCACCAGGGGCGTCGTTCCGCAATCGAAAGGAGGCAGCGCATGGCGCTCGACCGCAAGCAGGTTCCCAACGATCTTCGCGCCTTCTGGATGCCGTTCACCGCGAACCGGCAGTTCAAGAAGGCACCGCGGATGCTGGTTGCCGCCGACGGCATGCACTACACCAACGCCGAGGGCCGCCAGATCCTCGACGGCACCGCCGGGCTGTGGTGCTGCAACGCCGGCCACAACCGCCCCAGGATCGTCGAGGCGATCCGCGAGCAGGCGGGCATCCTCGACTATGCGCCGGCGTTCCAGATGGGCCACCCGGCGGCGTTCGAGCTGGCCAACCGGCTGATCGACATCGCGCCCGACGGCATGGAGCATGTGTTCTTCACCAACTCCGGCTCGGAAAGCGTGGATACCGCGCTGAAACTGGCCATCGCCTACCACCGCGCGCGGGGCGAGGGCACGCGCACCCGCCTGATCGGGCGCGAGCGGGGCTATCATGGCGTCAACTTCGGCGGCATCTCGGTGGGCGGCATCGTCAACAACCGCCGCTTCTTCGGCACCGCGCTGACCGGGGTCGACCATCTGCCGCACACCCACCTGCCGGGGCAGAACGATTTCAGCCGCGGCCAGCCCGAGCATGGCGCCCACCTCGCCGACGATCTCGAACGCCTTGTCGCGCTGCACGGCGCCGAGACCATCGCGGCGGTGATCGTCGAGCCGGTGGCGGGCTCGACCGGGGTGCTGATCCCGCCCAGGGGCTACCTCGAGAAGCTGCGCGAGATCACCGCGCGCCACGGCATCGTGCTGATCTTCGACGAGGTCATCACCGGCTTCGGGCGCACCGGCGCGGCCTTCGCCTCGGACACGTTCGGGGTGCGCCCCGACATGATCACGCTTGCCAAGGGGCTGACCAACGGTGTCATCCCGATGGGCGGCGTGCTGACCACGGCCGAGATGCACGACGCGTTCATGCAGGGCCCGGAAGAGGTGATCGAGCTGTTCCACGGCTACACCTATTCCGGCTCGCCCATCGCCTCGGCCGCCGGCATCGCGACGCTGGAAACCTACCGCGAGGACGCGCTGTTCGAGCGCGCGGCCGATCTGGCGCCCTATTGGGAGGACGCGGTGCACAGCTTGCGCGACGCGCGCCACGTCATCGACGTGCGCAACATCGGCCTGATCGCGGGGATCGAGCTTGAACCCATCGCCGGCGCGCCGACCAAGCGCGCCTTCTCGGCCTTCCTGCGCGCCTACGACAAGGGCATCATGATCCGCACCACCGGCGACATCATCGCGATGTCGCCGCCCTTGATCATCGAGAAGGCCCACATCGACCAGCTTGTGAATACCCTGCGCGAGGTTCTGGCAGAAATCGACTGATCTTGAACGACAAACCCGAGGGGCGGCACCCGAACCGCCCCCGCTACCCGACAGGAGAGAACGATGAGCGCACCCGCCGCGAACATGAAGGTGAACGCCGAACGGCTGTGGGACAGCATCCACGAGATGGCGCAGATCGGCCCCGGCGTCGCCGGCGGCAACAACCGCCAGACCTTGACGGATGAAGACGGCGAGGGCCGCCACCTGTTCCGCAAGTGGTGCGAAGAGGCCGGCGGCACCGTCAAGGTCGACCGCATGGGCACGATGTTCGCCGAGTTTCCGGGCACCGACCCCGACGCGCTGCCGGTCTACGTCGGCAGCCACCTCGACACCCAGCCCACCGGCGGGCGCTATGACGGGGTGCTGGGGGTGCTGGCCGGGCTCGAGATCATCCGCACGATGCGCGATCTGGGTATCCGCACCCGCCACCCCATCGTGGTCACCAACTGGACCAACGAGGAGGGCACGCGCTTTGCCCCCGCGATGCTGGCCTCGGGCGTGTTCGCCGGGGTGCTCGACCTCGATTTCGCCTATGACCGGCGCGACGCCAGGGGCCTGCGCTTCGGCGACGAACTCAAGCGCATCGGCTGGATGGGCGACGAGGAAGTGGGCGCGCGCAAGATGCACGCCTTCTTCGAGCTGCACATCGAACAGGGCCCGATCCTGGAGGCCGAGGGCAAGCAGGTGGGCGTCGTCACCCACGGCCAGGGGCTGCGCTGGATCGAATGCACCGTGACCGGCAAGGGCCAGCACACCGGCTCGACGCCGATGTACATGCGCCGCAACGCCGGGCGGGGGCTGGCCCGGGTGACCGAACTGGTGCACGAGATCGCGCTCAAGCACCAGCCGAACGCGGTGGGCGCCATCGGCCATGTCGACGTCTACCCCAACAGCCGCAACATCATCCCGGAAAAGGTTGTCTTCACGATAGATTTCCGCTCTCACGTGCTGGAGACGCTGCAGGCGATGGAAGCCGAGCTTCATGCCCGCGCGCCCGGCCTGTGCGCCGACATCGGGGTGAAGTTCAGCGCGTCGCTGTCGGGCTTCTTCGACCCGCCGGCGTTCGATCCCACCCTCGTGCAGCGGGTGCGCGACGCCGCCGACCGGCTGGGCTATTCGCACATGGATCTGGTCTCGGGCGCCGGGCACGACGCGTGCTGGATCAACCGCGTCTATCCCACGACGATGGTGATGTGCCCGTGCAAGGACGGGCTGTCGCACAACGAGGCCGAGGACATCACCATGGACTGGGCCGCGGCGGGGGCCGACGTGCTGATGCACGCGGTGCTGGAAACGGCGGAGGTTGTGCGGTGAGCGTCGCGGCGCTTCTTGCGCTGCAGCTTTTCGTCTACGGCGGCGAGGCGCCGGCCTACTGGGACTGGCAGCACACCGAACCCTACGACCTGAGCGTGCAGGTCGAGGTGCTGGCGCTCGACCCCGACGCGTTCGCGCCCTGCCGCGCCGCCGGCAAGGACGTGCTGGCGGTGGAATACGGCAGCGCCGGGCAGGACTGGAACGCGATCTGCGGCCGCGCGAAGGCGGCCGGCATTCACCTGATCCTCAAGGACGAGATCATCACCGCCGGCGGCCGCGCCTGCCGCTGAGCCGGACACGACAGGGAGACCCACCATGACCATCGTCATCAAGAACGGCACCATCGTCACCCACGACCTGACCTATGCCGCCGACGTCAAGATCGACGGCGGCCGGATCGTCGAGATCGGGCAGGGGCTGACCGGCGAGCGCGAGCTGGACGCCACCGGCTGCTATGTCATGCCCGGCGGGGTCGACCCGCACACGCATCTGGAAATGCCCTTCATGGGCACCTATTCCTCGGACGATTTCGACAGCGGCACCCGCGCCGCGCTGGCCGGCGGCACCACCATGGTGATCGACTTCGCGCTGCCGGCGCCGGGGCAGGGGCTGCTGGACGCGCTGCAGATGTGGCATAACAAGTCGGGCCGCGCGCATTGCGACTATTCCTACCACATGGCGATCACCTGGTGGTCGGAACAGGTGTTCGACGAGATGCAGGCGGTGGTCGACAAGGGCATCACCAGCTTCAAGCATTTCCTTGCCTACAAGGGCACGATGATGGTCAACGACGACGAGCTGTTCGCCAGCTTCCGCCGCGTCGGCGACCTTGGCGCCATCGCGATGGTGCACGCCGAGAACGGCGACGTTGTGGCCGAACTGACCGCAAGGCTTCTGGAACAGGGCAACAGCGGCCCCGAGGGGCACGCCTATTCCCGCCCCGCCCAGGTCGAGGGCGAGGCCACCAACCGCGCGATCATGATCGCCGACATGGCCGGCGTGCCGCTTTACGTGGTGCATACGAGCTGCGAGGATAGCCACGAGGCGATCCGCCGCGCCCGCCAGGCCGGCAAGCGGGTGTGGGGCGAGCCGCTGATCCAGCACCTGACGCTGGACGAAAGCGAGTATTTCCACCCCGACTGGGACCATGCCGCGCGCCGGGTGATGTCGCCCCCGTTCCGCGACAAGGCGCACCAGGCCAGCCTCTGGGCCGGGCTTCAGGCGGGCTCGCTTTCGGTGGTGGCGACCGACCATTGCGCCTTCACGACCGAGCAGAAGCGCTTCGGGCTGGGCGATTTCTCCAGGATCCCCAACGGCACCGGCGGTCTGGAAGACCGGATGCCGATGCTGTGGACCTACGGCGTCGGCACCGGCCGGCTGACGATGAACGAATTCGTCGCCGTCACCTCGACCAACGCCGCCAGGATCTTCGGGCTTTATCCCCGGAAGGGCGCCATCGCGGTGGGGGCGGATGCCGACATCGTGGTGTGGGATCCCGAGAAGGAAAAGACGATCACCGCCGGCGCGCAGCAATCGGCCATCGATTACAATGTGTTCGAGGGCAAGCAGGTGAAGGGCCTGCCGCGCTACACGCTAAGCCGCGGCCGGGTGGCGGTGGCCGACGGGGTGCTGGAACCCGCCGAGGGGCACGGCCAGTTCGTCGCCCGCGCCCCGCAGGGCCCGGTCAACCGCGCGCTGAGCCAGTGGAAGGCCCTGACCGCCCCGCGCCCGGTGACGCGCTCGGGCTTTCCGGCGACGGGGGTGTGAGGGGGCTGCGCGCGTGGATGACACCGTGATCGAGGCCAAGGGCCTCGGGCTGACGTTCGAAACCGCCGACGGGCCGGTGGCCGCGCTGTCGGACGTGAGCCTGGCCATCGGGCGGGGCGAATTCGTGAGTTTCATCGGCCCCTCGGGCTGCGGCAAGACCACCTTCCTGCGCTGCATCGCCGCGCTCGAACACCCGACCGCCGGCAGCCTCAGCGTCAACGGCATGACGCCGGACGCCGCGCGCCGCGCGCGGGCCTACGGCTTCGTCTTCCAGGCCGCCGGGCTCTATCCGTGGCGGACCATCGAGGGCAACATCCGCCTGCCGCTCGAGATCATGGGCTTTGCCCGCGCCGAGCAGGACCGCCGCATCAACGACGTCCTGCAACTGGTTGATCTGGAAGGGTTTGGCAAGAAATTTCCGTGGCAATTGTCGGGCGGGATGCAGCAGCGCGCCTCGATCGCCCGGGCGCTGGCGTTCGATGCCGACATCCTGCTGATGGACGAGCCGTTCGGCGCGCTGGACGAGATCGTGCGCGACCGGCTGAACGAGGAATTGCTGCAACTCTGGGCGCGCACCGGCAAGACCATCGGCTTCGTCACCCACTCGATCCCCGAGGCGGTGTATCTGTCCACCCGGATCGTGGTGATGTCGCCGCGCCCGGGCCGCATCACCGACGTCATCGAAAGCCCGCTGCCGCGCGCCCGTCCGCTCGATATCCGCGACAGCGCCGAGTTCCTGGAGATCGCCCACCGCGTGCGCGAGGGGCTGCGGGCGGGGCATGCCTATGAGGTCTGATCCCGCCGCCGCCCCGGGTTGCCCCCCGCTGTTGCGCAGCGAGGGGCTTTCACCGTTCACGGTCATCGGCTCTCCAGCCTGTACCGCGTCTTCCTGTCTCCACCCAAAAGGTTTCATCGTTCCTGAAATACTCAAAAAAATGTCGCCACACCGCCACCGGCGCGGCGGAGCCGAGGGGCGGGACGCCTCCGGCGGGAGTATTTGGGGAACGATGAAACCGTGCGGGGGGCGGCCATGAGGGCGCTGGTTCCGGTGCTGAGCGTCGTCGCGGCGATCATGGTGCTGTGGTATGCCGCCGCGGTGCCGATGAACGCGCAATGGACCCGCGATCAGGCCGCCCGCGCCGGAACCGAGATCGGCTTTGCCGAGGTGCTTGCGGCCAGCTTCAACCAGGATCGCCCGCGCCTGCCGGCGCCGCACCAGGTGGTGGCGGAGTTGTGGAACTCGACGGTGATCGAGGAACTCACCGGCCGGCGGGGGCTGTGGAACACCGGCACGCTGTCGAACCGCAGCCTGATCTATCACGGCTGGATCACGCTGTCGGCAACGCTGATGGGCTTCGCCATCGGCACCGGGCTGGGCATCGTGCTGGCCATCGGCATCGTCCACAACCGCGCGATGGACCAGAGCGTGATGCCCTGGGCGATCGCCAGCCAGACGGTGCCGATCCTGGCCATCGCGCCGATGATCATCGTGGTGCTGAACTCGGTCGGCGTGACCGGGTTGCTGCCCAAGGCGATCATCTCGGCCTATCTGTCGTTCTTTCCGGTGGTGGTGGGAATGGTGAAGGGGCTGCGCAGCCCCGACGCGATGCAGATGGACCTGCTGGCCACCTACAACGCCTCGGAGGCGCAGACGCTGTGGAAGCTGCGGTTGCCGGCTTCGGTGCCCTACCTGTTCACCTCGCTCAAGGTGGCGGTGGCGGCGGCGCTGGTGGGCACCATCGTGGGCGAGTTGCCGACCGGGGCGGTGGCGGGGCTGGGCGCGCGGCTGCTGTCGGGCAGCTACTACGGGCAGACGGTGCAGATCTGGGCGGCGCTGTTCGCGGCGGCGGCGGTGGCGGCGGGCCTTGTCGGGTTGATCGGCTGGGTGCAGCGGCGCACCCTGCGGCGGATGGGAATGGCGGCATGACCCGGGCGCAGGCGATCCCGGCCGCGGTGGCGCTGGCGGCGGTGCTGGCGGCCACGGCCATGGGCGGCTGGCGCGCGGGGCTGATCGTGGCGGTATGGCTGGGCGCCTGGGCGGTGAACGCGCGGCTTGCGGCCAGCGCGCGCGGCCGGCTGGCGGTGCCGGCGCTGTTCGGGCTGACGCTGGTGCTGCTGTGGGAGATGGCGACGCGGCTTTACGCCGTGCCGCCGGTGATCCTGCCGCCGCCCACCGCAATTCTGGCGCGGCTGGCCACCGGGCTGCCGGTGATCTGGGGCGATTTCGTGCAGACCTTCGTCAAGGGCGCGCTGTCGGGCTACGCGATCGGGTGCAGCGCGGCGCTGGCCGCCGCCATCGCCATCGACCGCTCGCCCTTCCTGACCCGCGGCCTGCTGCCGGTGGGCAATTTCGTGGCCGCGCTGCCGATCGTGGGGATCGCGCCGATCCTGGTGATGTGGTTCGGCTTCGACTGGCAGTCGAAGGCTGCGGTGGTGGTGGTGATGGTGTTCTTCCCGATGCTGGTGAACACCGTCGAGGGGCTGCGCGCCGCCACCGCGATGCAGCGCGACCAGATGCGCACCTGGTCGGCCGGCTACTGGCAGGAGCTGCGCTATCTGCGCCTGCCCGTGGCGATGCCCTTCATCTTCAACGGCCTCAAGATCTCGACCACGCTGGCGCTGATCGGGGCCATCGTTGCCGAATTTTTCGGCAGTCCGATCCGCGGCATGGGCTTTCGCATCTCGACCGAGGTCGGGCGGCTGGGCCTCGACATGGTGTGGGCGGTGATCGTGGTTGCGGCGCTGGCCGGTTCGGCGTTCTATGGAATCGTGGCGGCGGTGGAGAAACGGGTGACGTTCTGGCACCCGTCGCAACGCAACCGGGGCTGAACCCGGGTGACAGGACCGGAACACAACAAGGAGGTAACGACATGAAAAGAATGCTGATGACGGCCGCCGCGGCGGCGCTGACGGCGGGGGCGGCGCAGGCCGCCGACGAGGTGACGCTGCAACTCAAATGGGTCACGCAGGCGCAGTTCGCGGGCTATTACGTCGCGCTCGAGAACGGCTATTACGAGGCCGAGGATCTCGACGTCACGATCAAGCCCGGCGGCCCCGACATCGCGCCGCCGCAGGTGCTGGCGGGCGGCGGTGCCGACGTGATCGTCGAGTGGATGCCGGCCGCGCTGGCCGCGCGTGAGGCGGGCCTGCCGCTGGTCAACATCGCGCAGCCCTTCAAGTCGTCGGGGATGATGCTGACCTGCCTCAAGGAAACCGGCGTCACCGGCCCCGAGGATTTCCCCGGCCGCACCCTGGGGGTGTGGTTCTTCGGCAACGAATACCCGTTCCTGTCGTGGATGTCGTCGCTGGGCATTCCCACCGATGGCGGGGAAAACGGCGTCGAGGTGCTCAAGCAGGGCTTCAACGTCGATCCGCTGCTGCAAAAGCAGGCCGATTGCATCTCGACCATGACCTACAACGAATACTGGCAGGTGATCGACGCCGGCATCTCGCCCGACGACCTGATCACCTTCAAATACGAGGATCAGGACGTGGCGACGCTCGAGGACGGGCTCTGGGTGCTCGAGGAGCGGCTGGACGATCCCGAATTCGTCGAGCGCATGGCGCGTTTCGTGCGGGCCTCGATGCAGGGCTGGAAATGGGCCGAGGAGAACCCCGAAGAGGCGGCGATGATCGTGCTCGATTATGACGACACCGGGGCGCAGACCGAAACCCACCAGATCAGGATGATGGGCGAGGTTGCCAAGCTGACGGCGGGCTCGAACGGCGAACTGGACCCGGCGGATTACGAGCGCACGGTGCGCACGCTCCTGGGCGCGGGTTCCGACCCGGTGATCACCCGCGAGCCGGAAGGCGCGTGGACCCACGCGGTCACCGACATCGCGCTGAACTGACGCGAAGCGGGGGGGGGCGGCGCGGGCCGCCCCCCTCCAACGGCCCCGCCATGGGCTTGACCCCGCCCGCGCCCCGTGCAGCATGGCCCCCGACGTCAGGCAAGGCGGGCAGGGGGCAGGCATGATCCCGGACGACATCGACGGCGTGGCGCGGATGCTGGCCGGGCAGGGCTATGTCTGCGACCGGCCGCTGGCGGTGGTGGTGTTCCTGGCGCTGAAGCTGGGCCGGCCGCTGTTTCTGGAGGGCGAGGCCGGTGTCGGCAAGACCGAGATTGCCAAGGCGCTGGCCGCGGGCCTCGGGCGGCGGCTGATCCGGCTGCAATGCTACGAGGGGCTCGACGCCGCCGCAGCGGTCTGTGACTGGAACTTCGCGGCGCAGATGATCGCGATCCGCACCGCCGAGGCCGCCGGCGGGGCCGACCGCGACGCACTGAAGGCGGAACTGTTCAGCGAGGACTATCTGATCGCGCGCCCGCTTCTGGAGGCGATGCGCCCGCAGCCCGGCGGCGCGCCGGTGCTGCTGATTGACGAGTTGGACCGCACCGACGAGCCGTTCGAGGCGTTCCTGCTGGAAGCGCTGTCGGATTTCCAGGTGACGGTGCCCGAGATCGGCACCATCGCCGCGCCCGAGCCGCCGATCGTGATCCTGACCTCGAACCGCACCCGCGAGGTGCACGACGCGCTCAAGCGGCGCTGCCTCTACCATTGGGTCGACTATCCCGGCTTCGCGCGCGAGATGGAGATCGTGTCGGCGCGCGCGCCCGAGGCGTCCCAGGCGCTGTCGCGCGAGGTGGTGGCCTTCGTGCAGCGGCTGCGCAGCGAGGATCTGTTCAAGAAGCCCGGGGTGGCCGAGACCATCGACTGGGCGAAATGCCTGCTCGCGCTCGACGTGGTGGCGCTGAGCCCGGAGGTGATCTCGGACACGCTGGGGGCGATCCTGAAATATCAGGACGATATCCAGCGGATCGCCGGCGGCGAGGCGGGGCGGCTCCTGGACGAGGTGCGCAAGGGGCTGGACGGGGGATAGGCGGAAGCCCCCGGGGCGCTGCCCCGGACCCCGGAGTATTTGTGCCAAGATGAAGGGGGGGCGATGGCCGAACACCTGCCGCTGGACATTCCCGACGAGGGCAAGCTGGCCGACAACATCGCCCATTTCGCCCGCGCGTTGCGCCGGGCGGGGGTGCCGGTGGGGCCCGGGCGGGTGGTCGAGGCGGTGCGCGCGGTGGCGGCGGCGGGGTTCTCGGACCGGCGCGATTTCTACTGGACGCTGCACGCGTGCCTGGTTTCGCGGCCCGAGCACGGGGTTGTGTTCGCGCAGGTGTTCCGGCTGTTCTGGCGCGATCCGCGCTATCTCGAGCACATGATGGCGCTGGTGCTGCCCTCGGTGCGCGGGGTGCAGCACGAACGCGCGGCCGAGGCCGGCGAGATGCGCGCGGCCGGCGCGCTGCTCGACGGGCAGGCGCCCGAGTTGCCCGAGGGCGGCGGCGGCGATGACGACGAGGCCGAGATCGAGGTCGACGCTTCGGCCACCGCCTCGGGGGCCGAGCGGCTGCGCACGCTGGATTTCGAGCAGATGTCGGTCGAGGAGGCAGCGGCGGCGCGGCGGATGCTGGCGCGGCTGGCGCTGCCGGTGGCGCCGCTGCCGGTGCGCCGCACCGCGCCGGCGCGGGCCGGGCGGCTGGCCGACTGGCGCCGCACCATGCGCGCGGCGATGCGCCAGGGCGGCGAGGTGACGGCGCTCGCGCGCCGCGCCCGGCGCACGCGCTGGCCCGACCTGGTGGTGTTGTGCGACATCTCGGGCTCGATGGCGGGCTACAGCCGGATGGTGCTGCATTTCGTCCACGCGGTGGCCAACCGCGAGGGGGCGGGCTGGGCGCGGGTGCATGCCTTCACCTTCGGCACGCGGCTGACCGACATCACCCGCCACCTGCGCGGCCGCGACGTCGACGCGGCGCTGGCCGCCGCCGGGGCCGAGGCGCAGGACTGGCAGGGCGGCACCCGCATCGGCGACTGCCTGCACGCCTTCAACCGCGACTGGTCGCGGCGGGTGCTGGGGCGCGGCGCGGTGGTGGTGCTGATCTCGGACGGGCTGGACCGCGGCGAGGCCGGGGTTCTGGCGCGCGAGATGGAGCGGCTGCACCTGTCGGCGCGCCGGCTTGTCTGGGTCAACCCGCTGCTGCGCTGGGACGGGTTCGCGCCGCGCGCGGGCGGGGTGCGGGCGATGCTGCCCCATGTCGACAGCTTTCGCGCCGGCCATTCCATCGCCTCGCTCGAGGCGCTGGCGGCGGTGATCTCGTCGCCCGGCGACGGCGGCGAGAAGGCGCGGCTGATGGCGGCGCTGCGGGCCGGCTGAGCGGCCCGGGTGGCGGCGGCGCGGGCCGGGCGGTGCGGTTGCTGCTCTAGAACGGATCGCGTTCATCCGCATTCACGCGACCCACTCCAACCTTTTGATTTCGCATGTCCGAGAAGCGCAAAACCGGTTCCCACTTTTGCGAGCCATGCTCTAGCGGCGGCGGTCGCGGCGCGCGGACATCGGCTGGAAGGCGACGCCGACATGGGCCTCGCAATAGGGTTTGCCGGGCTGCGCGGGCAGGCCGCAGAACCAGAACGCCTCGGTTGCGGGATCGCCGATCGGCCATTTGCAGGTGCGCTCGGTCAGTTCCATCAGCGTCAGCTTGCGGGCGCGCTTCTCGACCTCGCGCACCGAGGCCAGCGCCTCGGGGCTGATCTCGCCCGCCGAGGGCTGGGGCGGCAGCGGCTGGCCGGCGGGCACCACCTGGCGGCGGGCGGTGGGGGCCGCGACCTCGGGCAGGGGCGTTGGCGCCGCGGCTTCGGGCGCCGCCTCGGGCGCGGGCTCGGGCTCGGCGGGGGGCTGCGGCGGCGCGGCGGCGGGGGCGGCGGGGGCGGCGTTCTCGGGGGTGTCCGCAGGCGCGGCTTCGGGCGCGGTTTCCGGCGGGCGCGCGGCGGCGGCGGCCTGCGGGGCCGGCGCGCCGGCGCGGTTCGACAGCCCGAGGCGATGGACCTTGCCGATCACCGCGTTGCGGGTGACGCCGCCCAGTTCCTTGGCGATCTGCGAGGCCGATTGCCCCTCGGTCCACATCCGCTTGAGCAGTTCGACACGTTCGTCGGTCCAGGACATTGCCGCCTCCGTGGCCCGGGCCGCTGGCCGGGGGGCCGCGGCCGGGAGAAATGGATCTCGCGGTCTATACTAACCGCGGCGGAACCGGATACAACCGGCCCCGGCGGATGACAAGGGCACGCAACGAGGGAGAGCAGGCGATGAGCGCACCACACGAGATCGCGCCGGGCATTGGGGTGCGCCGCTTCGGGCGGTTGAACCGGGTCGGGCTGGCGACGCTGGCGGCGCGCGAGACCCAGCGCTACATGGGGATCTGGACGCAGACGATCCTGGCGCCGCTGGTCACCGCGGGGCTGTTCCTGGCGGTGTTCACGCTGGCGATCGGGCCGACGCGGGGGCCGGTGATGGGGGTGCCGTTCGCGCATTTCCTCGCCCCCGGCATCCTGATGATGAACGTGATCCAGAACGCCTTCGCCAACACCTCGTCCTCGATCCTGGTCTCGAAGGTGCAGGGCAACATCGTCGACACGCTGATGCCGCCGCTGTCGGCGGGCGAGATCCTGGCCGGCTATCTCGCCGGGGCGCTGGGCCGGGGCCTGCTGGTGGCGGTGGCGATCTGGGCGATGGAGGCGGCGGTCCTGGGCGTCGGGCTGGCGCATCCGCTGTGGGCGCTGGCGTTCGTGCTGGCGGGCTCGGCGCTGATGGGGGCGGTGGGGGTGCTGGCGGGGATCCATGCCACCAAGTTCGACCACATGGCCGCGATGACCAATTTCGTCATCGTGCCGCTGTCGTTCCTGTCGGGCACCTTCTATTCGGCCGCGGCGCTGCCCGGGGCGATGCAGGTGCTGACCCACCTCAACCCGGTGTTCTACCTTATCGACGGGGTGCGCTACGGGGTGCTGGGGGTGTCGGACGCGTCGCCGGTGCTGGGGATGGCGGTGTGCCTCGGCATCACCGCCGCGCTGCTGGCGCTGGCGTGGTACTGGCTGCGGATCGGCTACCGGCTGAAGACCTGAGCGGGCATGGCGGGCCCGATCCTGTGGCGGGTGCGGCGCGACCTGCGACTGGCCGACAATCCGGCGCTGGCGGCGGCGGTGGCGGGCGGGGGCGCGGTGGTGCCGGTGTTCGTGCTCGACCCGGCGGCCGAGGCGCTGGGGGCGGCGGCGAAATGGCGGCTGGGGCAGGGGCTGGCGGCGTTCGACGCCGGCCTGCGGGCGCGCGGCAGCCGCCTGATCCTGCGCCGGGGCGAGGCGGGGGCGGTGCTGGCGGCGCTGGCCGCCGAGACCGGCGCGCAGGGCGTGGTCTGGAACCGCCTTTACGACCCGGCCTCGCGCACGGATGACACCGCGCTCAAGGCCCGGCTGCGGGCGGCGGGGCTGGCGGCCACGAGCCACGCCGGCCACCTGCTGCACGAGCCGTGGACGATCGCCACCGCGCAGGGCGGGCCCTACCGGGTGTTCACCCCGTTCTGGCGGGCGCTGCGGGCGCGCGACCCGGGCCTGCCCTGGCCCGCCCCCGACCGTCTGCCCGCGCCCGCGGCCTGGCCGGCCTCGGACGCGCTGGAGGGCTGGCGGCTGGGGGCCGGGGTGGGGCCGGGGGGCGCGGTGCTGGCGCGCCACGCGGTGGTGGGCGAGGCGGCGGCGGCATCGCGGCTGGCGCGGTTCCTTGGCGGCGTCGCGGGCTACGGCGCGGCGCGCGACCTGCCGGCCGCGGCGGCCACCTCGGGGCTGTCGGAGAACCTCACCTGGGGCGAGATCGGGGTGCGCACGCTATGGGCCGCCGCCGAGGGCCTGCCGGGGGCCGAGGCGTTCCTGCGGCAACTGGCGTGGCGCGAGTTCGCCTGGCACCTGATGTTCCACGCCCCCGACCTCGGCACCGCCAACTGGCGGCCGGGGTGGGACGGGTTCGGCTGGCAGGGCGACGGGCCGACGGCCGAGCGCTGGCGGCGCGGGATGACGGGCGAGCCCTTCGTCGACGCCGGCCTGCGGCAGATGTTCGTCACCGGCACGATGCACAACCGGGTGCGGATGATCGCGGCCTCCTACCTCACCAAGCACCTGCTGACCGACTGGCGGGTGGGGCTGGCGTGGTTCGCCGACTGCCTGACCGACTGGGACGAGGCCGCCAACGCGCTTGGCTGGCAATGGGTGGCCGGGCCCGGCCCCGACGCGGCGCCGTTCTTTCGCATCTTCAACCCCGCGACGCAGGCCGCGCGCTTCGATCCCGACAGCGCCTATCGCCGCCGCTTCGTGGCCGAGCTGGCGCCCCGGCCGGGCCCCGAGGCGCTGGCCTTCTTCGAGGCCGCGCCGCGGGCCTGGGGCCTCGATCCGCGGGCGCCCTACCCGGCGGCGATGGTCGACCTGGCGGCGGGCCGGGCGCGGGCGCTGGCGGCGTGGAAGGCCGCGATGGGCTGATCCGCTTGCCCGGGGCGGACGTATCTGGTTGGATTGGCATGCCGGGTCATGCCCGACCGGGACTGGAGCGAGGCCGGGACAGGAGGCGGGGACGTCATGACGATACTGACCACCACCGACGGCGCGCGCGACCTGCCGCGCTATTTCGCGCAGGTCTTCGCGGTGGCGCGGCGGATGGCGCGCGGCCGGCTCGACTTCGTGCTGCCCGACGGGCGGCGGTTCCGCGCCGAGGGGCGCGCGCCCGGGGCGGTGGCCGAGGTGCACGTTGCCGACCCCGACATCTTCGCGCGGCTGATCCGCGAGGGCGACCTGGGCTTCTGCGAAGCCTATCTCGACGGCGGCTGGAGCACCCCCGATCTGCAGGCGTTCATGGACCTGATGCACGACGGCAACGAAGCGGTCTACGACGGCTTTCCCGGCATGGGGCTGGTGCGCGCCTTCGAGCGCGCGCGCCACTGGCTGCGGCGCAACACCCGCGCGCAGGCGGCGCGCAACATCGCCCACCACTACGACCTCGGCAATGCCTTCTACCGGCTGTGGCTGGACGACTCGATGACCTATTCCTCGGGGCTGTTCGCCACCGGGCAGGAAAGCCTCGAGGCGGCGCAGCGCGCCAAATACGCCGCCATGGCCGACCGCATTGGCGCCGCCCCGGGCGAGCATGTGCTGGAGATCGGCTGCGGCTGGGGCGGGTTCGCCGAATACGCCGCGAAGGAGCGTGGCTTGCGCGTCACCGGGCTGACGATCAGCCGCGCGCAGGCCGATTACGCGGCCGAGCGGATCGCCCGCGCCGGGCTGTCCGACCGGGTGACGATCGCGCTGCGCGACTACCGCGACGAGGGCGGGCACTACGACGGCATCGCCTCGATCGAGATGTTCGAGGCGGTGGGCGAGCGCTACTGGCCGGCCTATTTCGACACCCTGCACACGCGCCTCAAGCCCGGGCGCAACGCCACGCTGCAGGTCATCACCGTCGAGGACCGCCGCTTCGAGACCTACAGGCGCGGGGTCGATTTCATCCAGAAATACATCTTCCCCGGCGGCATGCTGCCCAGCCCCTCGGCGCTGCGCGACGAGATCGCGCGCGCGGGGCTCACGCTGGCCAACAGCGTCGAGTTCGGCGACAGCTATTCCCAGACCCTGCGGCGCTGGCACGACAACTTCGCCGCGCGCTGGGACGAGATCGCCCAGATGGGCTTCGACGAGCGTTTCCGGCGGATGTGGGAGATGTATCTGACGGCTTGCGCCGGCGCCTTTCGCGGCGGAAACTGCGACGTGACGCAGATCACCGTGACCCGCCCGGCCTGAGGCGGGCAGAAAGGCAGCCGATGCCCACCGCCGCCCGGGCGCTGTCCGCGCTGATGTTCGCTGCCCTGGCCGGGATCGCGGCGGCGCTGGCGATCCCCTACCTGCCCGACGGCACCCCGCCCGGCAGGATGGTGCCGGCCTCGGCGGTGATCGGGCTTTTGTGCGGCTGGCTGTCGATGGGCCGGCTGGTGGGGCAGAGCTACCCGCTGGCGGCCGGCAACGGCTTCCGCACCACGGTGGTGACGATCTTCTGGGTGGTCACCGCGTTTTCGGTGTGGGAGATGCTCGAACGTTCCTACGAGCGGCGCTATCGCGGGATCACCGACGCGCTGGTGGGCACCTTCGACATCGCGCTGGGCTATCTGCGGCTGCTGGCCGCGCCCGAGGTCGCGGGGGTGCTGGTGCTGGGCGGGATCGTGGCGGGCCTGCTGGCCGAGGCCGCGCACCGGCGCTGGCGTTGAGGGCCGGGGTGACGCCGCTTTTCGTCTACGGCACCTTGCGCCACCCGCCGCTGCTGGCGGCGGTGTCGGGCGCGGCCGGGCTGGCGGCGGTGCGGGCGCGGCTGCCGGGCCATGCCACCCGCTGGGCGCGGGGCGAGCGGTTTCCGCTGATCGTGCGCGAGGCCGGCGCCGAGGCCCCGGGGCTGCTGCTGGAGGGGCTGTCGGACGAGCAGTCGGCGCGGCTGGATTTCTACGAGATCGTGCATGGTTACGACGCGGTCCTGCGGCAGGTCGAGGGGCCGGCCGGGCCGGTCGAGGCGCGCGTCTACCTGCCGCCCGAGGGCCACTGGCAGCCCGGCGCCGCGTTCGCGCTCGAGGCCTGGGCCGCCGAGTATGGCGCCGTGGTGACCGCCGCCGCGACCGAGGTGATGGCCGCGCGCGACCGTCTGCCGCCGGCCGCGATTCGCGCCCGCTATCCCCAGATCCTGGTGCGCGCCGCCTCGCGGCTGCGGGCCGCCACGCCCGCGCCCGCCCGCCTGCGCCACGCCGCCCGCCCCGGCGATGTCGAGATCCTGGCCGCGCGCCAGCCCTACGCCGGCTTCTTCGCGCTCGAGGAGGACGAGTTGCGCCACCGCCGCTTCGACGGCACGATGAGCGCGGTGCTGAGCCGCGCGGCCTTCGTCTCGGGCGATGCCGCCACCGTGCTGCCCTGGGATCCTGCCCGCGACCGGGTGCTGGTGATCGAGCAGTTCCGCATGGGCCCGCAGGCGCGCGGCGACGCCAACCCCTGGGTGCTGGAGCCGATCGCCGGCCGCGTCGATCCGTTCGAGACCCCCGCCGATTGCGCCCGCCGCGAGGCGCGCGAGGAAGCGGGGATCGCCATCGGGCGGCTGTTCGCGCTGCCGGGCCATTACCCCTCGCCCGGTGCCAAGTCCGAGTTCCTGCATGCGTTCGTGGGGCTGGCCGACCTGCCCGACGGCTGCGCCGGGCTGGGCGGCGCCGCCGACGAGGGCGAGGATATCCGCGCCCACCTGCTTTCGCTCGACGATCTGCTGGCGCTGATCGACACCGGCGAGGTGCAGGGCGGCCCGCTGATCCTTTCGGCGCTGTGGCTGGCGCGCCACCGCGACCGGCTGCGCGCCGGCGACGGCGGCACGATTGCGCAGCCCGGCGGGCATGGCTAGAGCGGATCGCGTTCATCCGCATTCACGCGACCCACTCCAACCTTCTGATTTCGCATGTCCGAGAAGCGCAAAACCGGTTCCCACTTTTGCGCGACATGCTCTAGGCTGCGCCCGCGGGGGCCGCGAACGGCAGGGGGCGCGCGATGCGGAAGGGGATCGACCACCGGCCGAACGCCGAGGTGCTGAAGGTGCTGCGTGCCATGGGCCACGGCGATGTGGTGGTGCCGATCGCGCGGTTCGCCTTCCACGACCGCGTCCGCGACGCCTCCGCGGTGATCCAGACCGGCGCGCGGCACGTCCACGCCGCGTCCCTCTGCGCAAGGGCGTGATCGGCCCGGATGCCTGACCCGCTGCCCTTTCCATCATGAGGCCGCCCATGTCCAAGATCGTGATCCTCGGCGTCTTCGTCGCCGACACCGCCTATCGCGCCGAGCGCCAGCCGCGGATGGGCGAAACCCTGCTCGGGCAGAGCTTCGCGCTCGGCCCCGGCGGCAAGGGCTCGAACCAGGCGGTGGCGGCCGCGATGGCGGGGGGCGGCGTGCATTTCCTCACCCGCCTCGGGCGCGACCCGTTCGCCGACATCGCCCGCGCGACCTGGGCCAGGGCGGGCGTGGTGCCCGAGGTGATCGAGGACGCGGAAAGCTATACCGGCGCCGCCTTCATCTTCGTCGAGGCGGCCACCGGCGACAACGCGATCATCATCGCGCCCGGGGCGGGGGGGCGGATCTCGGTGGCCGATATCGAGGCCCGGGCGGCGCTGATCGGCGGGGCGGCGGTGTTCGTGACCCAGCTCGAACAGCCGATGGACGCGGCCCACCGCGCGCTGGCCATCGCCCGGGCGGGCGGCGCGCGCACCATCCTCAACCCCGCCCCGGCGGCGGCGCTGCCCGAGGGGATGGCAGGGCTGTGCGATTTCGTCACCCCCAACGAATCCGAGGCCGAGGGGCTGACCGGCATCGCCGTTTCCGGCCCCGACGACGCGCGCCGCGCCGCCGAGGCGCTGCGCGCGCAGGGCGCGGGGGCGGTGGTGGTGACGCTGGGCGCGCTGGGCGCGCTCTACCACGACGGGGGGCGCAGCGTGCACGTGCCCGCCGTCGCCGCCGGCCCGGTGGTCGAAACCACCGGCGCGGGCGACGCCTTCAACGGCGCCTTCGCCGTGGCGCTTGCCGAAGGCGCCGACCCGGTCGACGCGGTGCGCTTCGGCTGCGCGGCCGCCGGCATCTCGGTCACCCGCCCCGGCACCGCGCCGTCGATGCCCGCGCGGTCCGAGATCGACGCCCTCCTGCCGCAGCGCTGAGCCGCGCGGCACGCGGAAAGATGAGTATTTGAGCCAAGATGAAGGGGCGGGCTGCGCGTCTTTCCGGCTCGAATGCTCAACTCCGATCGCGCCGACCGCCTGTCGCGGGATCGTCGCCCGCCCGCCGCGGCTGTTGCCGGGGGAGGCGCGGTGTCGATCCCGGCGCGGTCGCGTGCGCGGCGCCGTGGATCGCGGGGGAGCGGATCGGAACGTGGTGGCGCCGTGGCGCATCCGCGGGCCCGAGGCGGCGCCCGGTGCGCGTGACCTGCTGCTGCCTTCCCGTTCGCACGGAAGGGCGCACGGACCTGTGGCGGGCCACAGGGGCTGGAAACGCGCCCTCACACCACCCGCGAGACCATCATCTTCTTGATCTCGGCGATCGCCTTGGCGGGGTTGAGGCCCTTGGGGCAGGTCTTGGTGCAGTTCATGATCGTGTGGCAGCGATAGAGCTTGAACGGGTCTTCCAGATCGTCCAGACGCTCGCCCGTCGCCTCGTCGCGGCTGTCGACGATCCAGCGGTAGGCGTGCAGCAGCGCCGCCGGGCCGAGGTAGCGGTCGGCGTTCCACCAGTAGGACGGGCAGGCGGTGGAGCAGCACGCGCACATGACGCATTCGTAAAGGCCGTCGAGTTTCTCGCGGTCCTCGATCGACTGGCGCCATTCCTTCTGCGGCTGGTTCGATTTCGTCTCCAGCCACGGCATGACGCTGGCGTGCTGGGCGTAGAAGTGGTTGAGGTCGGGCACCAGATCCTTGACCACCGGCATGTGCGGCAGCGGGTAGATCTTCACGTCGCCCTTGATCTCGTCGAGGCCCTTGATGCAGGCGAGCGTGTTCAGCCCGTCGACGTTCATCGCGCACGACCCGCAGATCCCCTCGCGGCAGGAGCGGCGGAAGGTCAGCGTCGGGTCGATCTCGTTCTTGATCTTGATCAGCGCGTCCAGGACCATCGGCCCGCAGGCGTCCATGTCGAGGAAATAGGTATCGACGCGGGGGTTCTCGCCGGTGTCGGGATCCCAGCGGTAGATGCGGAACTTGCGCACGTTGGTCGCACCCTGCGGCGCCGGCCATGTCTTGCCGGTGCGGATCGTGCTGTTCCTGGGTAGCGTGAACTGGACCATGGCGGCCTCCTCAGTAGACCCGCGCCTTGGGCGCGATCTTTGCGGGGTCGATGCCGCCCTTGTCGGGCGATGTCAGCGGTTCGGTGATCACCGGGCGATAGTCGAGGGTGACGTTCGCGCCGTCCACCCGGGCAAGGCTGTGCTTGCGCCAGTTGGCGTCGTCGCGGTTCGGGTGATCCTCGTGCGCGTGGGCGCCGCGGCTTTCCTTGCGCGCCGCGGCGGCGTGGATCGTGGCCAGCGCGTTGGGCATCAGGTTGGCCAGTTCCAGCGTTTCCATCAGGTCCGAGTTCCAGATCAGCGACCGGTCTGTGACCTTGAGGTCATCCATCTTGCCGGCCACGGCGGTCATCTTTTCCACCCCTTCGGCCAGCGTCTTGTCGGTGCGGAAGACGGCGGCGTCGGCCTGCATGGTGTGCTGCATCTCGTCGCGCAGCGCGGCCGTGGGCACGGCGCCGTCGGCGTGGCGGGCGCGGTCGAAGCGCGCCAGCGCGGCGTCGATCGAGGCGCGGTTGAGGTCGGGGTTGGCGGCGGCGCGGTCGATCACCTCGCCGGCGCGGATCGCCGCGGCGCGGCCGAACACCACCAGGTCGATCAGCGAGTTCGAGCCGAGCCGGTTGGCCCCGTGCACCGAGGCGCAGGCCGCCTCGCCCACCGCCATCAGCCCGGGGGCGATGCGGGTGGGGTTTCTGGCGTCGGGGTTCAGCACCTCGCCCCAGTAGTTGGTGGGGATGCCGCCCATGTTGTAGTGCACCGTCGGCAGCACCGGGATCGGATCGCGGTTGACGTCGACGCCGGCGAAGATCCGCGCCGATTCCGAGATGCCGGGCAGGCGCAGCTTGAGCGTTTCGGGCGGCAGGTGGTTGAGGTGCAGGAAGATGTGGTCCTTCTTCGGCCCGACGCCGCGGCCTTCGCGGATCTCCAGCGTCATGCAGCGCGACACCACGTCGCGCGAGGCCAGATCCTTGTAGGTGGGGGCGTAGCGTTCCATGAACCGCTCGCCCTCGGAATTGGTGAGATAGCCGCCCTCGCCACGCGCGCCCTCGGTGATCAGCACGCCGGCGCCGTAGATGCCGGTGGGGTGGAACTGCACGAATTCCATGTCCTGAAGCGGCAGGCCGGCGCGTGCCACCATGCCGTTGCCGTCGCCGGTGCAGGTGTGCGCCGACGTGGCCGAGAAATAGGCCCGCCCGTAGCCCCCCGTCGCGAGCACCGTCATCTTGGCGTTGAAGGCGTGCAGCGTGCCGTCGTCCAGCTTCCAGCACAGCACACCCTGGCAGGTGCCGTCCTCGGCCATGATCAGGTCGAGCGCGAAGTATTCGACGAAGAACTCGGCCTTCTCCTTGACGCTGCGGCCATAGAGCGTGTGCAGGATCGCGTGGCCGGTGCGGTCGGCGGCGGCGCAGGTGCGCTGCACCGGCGGCCCCTCGCCGAACTCGGTGGTGTGGCCGCCGAACGGGCGCTGGTAGATGCGGCCGTCCTCGGTGCGCGAGAACGGCACGCCGTAATGCTCCAGCTCATACACCGCCTTGGGCGCCTCGCGCGCGAGGTATTCCATCGCGTCGGTGTCGCCCAGCCAGTCCGAGCCCTTGACGGTGTCGTACATGTGCCATTGCCAGTGGTCGGCGCCCATGTTCGACAGGCTGGCCGCGATGCCGCCCTGCGCCGCCACGGTGTGGCTGCGGGTGGGGAACACCTTGGTCACGCAGGCGGTGCGCAGGCCCTGCTCGGCCATCCCCAGCGTCGCGCGCAGGCCGGCGCCGCCGGCGCCCACCACCACCACGTCGTAGATATGTTCCTCGATCTCGTATGCTGCCATCTGCCTCGTCCCTCAGAGCGCGATTCGCGCGAGCGCGAACAGCCCGGTCGCGGTGATCACGTAGCCCAGCGCATGGACCAGGATCACCAGCGCCTTGCGCGTGGTGCCTTGGGTGTAATCCTCGATCATGATCTGCGCCCCCTTGGAATAGTGGCGCATCCCCACCAGCAGCGTCAGCCCCGCGAGGATCGCCACGAACGGGTTGGCGAAGGTGGCCAGAACGCCGGCATGGTCGCGCCCCAGCGCGCGGCCGAAGGCGATCACGAAGGCCGGCACCAGGAACGCCAGCCCCACGGCCGAAGCCTGCATGTACCAGTGAACTTCGGTCCCCGAGCGGGCCGAGCCGCGCCCCTCGGCGCGCTTGCGGTCGGTGAGGTAACGCATCGCGCCCTCCTTCAGACGATCAGAAGTGTCAGGATGGTCAGCACGACCGATCCGGCGAGAATGGCGATCCCGAGCCTGTCGGCGGTGGGCAGGTCAAGCCCCTTGCCGGCGTCGTAGTAAAGGTGCCGCAGCCCGGCGAGGTAGTGATACCAGATCGCCCAGGCCGAGGCGGTGAACACCAGGTCGCCGAACCACGAGGTCACCACCGCGTCGGCGACGGCGAAATATTCTGGCGAGGTGGCCGCGGCCAGCAGCCACCACACCGCCAGGATCGCCGAGACGACCAGCGCGTTGCCGGTGATCCGGGTGAGGATCGAGGTCAGCATCGGGATCTGCCAGCGGTAGATCTGCAGATGCGGCGACAGCGGACGGGGGTGTCGGGTGACATCGGCCATGGCGGCCTCCTTCATGCTGGGCTCGTGCCGGGCGGTTCGCGTGTCGGGGCCGCCACCGCCGCGGCGCCGGTCCCGCGTGCCATCCATATCGCATATTTCGCCGCTGTCACGCGACGAGACGGCACAGGGGGCCGTTTTTCCGCGCTAATGCCCGGGTGGGCGAGAAAAAACCCGTGACGTGATCACACTTTCGGCGGGTGTGATCACGCCTGTGGCGCCGGTTGCGGTAACGACTCAGCGGCTCAGAAGCTCCAGATCGAAGGCGAGTGTCAGCGCGAGGATGCCGTTGTCGATGTCGGTGTCGTGGTAGCGCAGGTCGAGGCTGCCGGTGTCCGAAAAGCTCCAGGTGGCGCCGATCTCGAACCAGTCCGCGCCCGAGGCGTCGTCGCTGCCGCCCACCGCGGCCAGCGTCAGCGCGTCGTTCAGCGCGTATTCCAGCGTCAGGCTGTAGGCGGTGTCGCTTTCGCTTTCGTCGTAGGCGACGAAGCCGGTGGCGCTGAGCCGGTCGGTGATCGGCACGCCGAGGGTGAGCAGCACCTCGCCGCAGCAATCGCCGGCGTCGTCGAAATAATAGCGGGCATAGCCGATGTCGTAGCTGAGGCCGCCCGCGGTTTCGCCGCGATAGCCGAAGTAAAGGTCGACCTCATGGGAATCCCGGGTGCCGAAGTCGACGTTGGACGACCACAGCCCGGCATAAAACCCGCCCCATTCGCCCTCGACATAGCCCTGCACGGCGGGCGTGTTGCCGGTGAAGGTGGTGCCGCGGAACACGTAATCCGAGGTCAGGGCAAGGCCGCCGTAAACGGTGTAGGCCTGCACGGGCGCGGCGGCGGCGGCGGCGAGGGCGAGGGCGGCAAGTGTGGGGCGCATGGCAACTCCGTGACGATGTGATGACGCATCAGAGCGCGCGGCGATGCCCAGGTCGCGCGGCAAGATGGCGCCGGTCATCACATTGACGTGAAACGCCCGCGATCCGCCTGAAGCGGCATCAATGCCCAGTAGTCGAGGTCGAGCAGCACGCCCGGCAGATAGCGCCCGGCGTCGTCGCGCAGCGCGCCCACGCTGCCGTCCTTCACCGCCACCAGCCGCAGCCTTATGGCACCCACACCGGGCGCGGGGGTGGCGGCGGTCTCGATCACCTCGGACCACGCGGTGATCGTGTCGCCGGCAAAGCAGGGGTTTGCGTGGGTGCCGGCGTTGATCGCCACCAGCGGCGCGGCATTCGCGAGCCCGTTGAACGACAGCGCGCGCGCGAGGCTGATGACATGGCCGCCGTAGACCAGCCGCCGCCCGTCGGGGCGCGCGCGGGCGTCGAAATGCACCCGGGCGGTGTTCTGCCACAGCCGCGTGGCCAGCATGTGCTCGGCCTCTTCCACCGTGACACCGTCGACATGATCGACGATTTCGCCCGGGGCATAGTCGGGCAGCCGGTGCGCCTCGCCCGATTGCGCGGCGTCGTAGGCGGTGAAGTCGAGGCCCGCGGGCACCGCCAGATCGCCCGCCGCCACCGCCGGCGCAAGCGCGGGCACCACCGGGGCGGGGGCCGGTGCCTGCGCGTCGCGCTTGCGCACCATCACCCAGCGGACATAGCGCAGCACCGCCTCGCCGTGCTGGTTGGTGCCGGTGGTGCGCACCCAGACGATGCCGGCGTTCCCCGCCGAGGTCTGCTTGAGGCCGATCACCTCGGACGCGGCCGCCAGCGTGTCGCCCGGCCACACCGGGCGCAGGAAGCGCCCCTCGGCATAGCCGAGGTTGGCGACGGCGTTGAGGCTGATGTCGGGCACGCTCTTGCCGAAGACGGTGTGGAACACCGCCAGATCGTCGAAGGGGGCGGCCGCCAGCCCGCAGGCGCGCGCGAACACGTCCGAGGAATGCAGCGCGTGGCGGGCGGGATAGAGCGCGTGGTACAGCGCCCGTTCGCCCCCCGACAGGGTGCGCGGCACGGCATGGGGGATGACCTCGCCCAGCCGGTAATCCTCGAAGAAGCGCCCGGGGCTGGTCCTGGTCATTGCTGCCCGATCCCGAGGTCGGGCGAATAGCTGCCCTCGACCTGCTTGGTGACCGCCTGCCCGCAGCGCATCACCCCGTTGGCGGCGTCGAAGGCATAGGCGGGATCGCCGTAAAGCTCCCACCCGTTCGACAGCGCCTCGGAAACCTTGTGGCAGAAGGCCGAGGTGTCATCGGCCGACAGGAAACGGTAGAGCTTCATCGCGCCCCCCCGGCAGCAGGCCGGCCTTGGCGCCCGTGGTCGGGGCGGACGCCTCCGGCGGGAGTATTTGGACCAAGATGAAAGGCGGCCCCTGCCCTTGCCGCCCGGCTCATGCGTAGGTGCCCAGGAAGGGGTTGTGGCCGGTCCAGATGTGGATGCCGGCGGCGATGGCGTAAACCACCACCGCGATGGCCACCGCCTTGAGGTCGTTCTTCCACGGCCCCGGCGCCGGGCGCGCCCAGCCGCCCTCGGCACGGTTGATCACCACCACCTCGGCCACCGTCCAGCCCAGCAGCCCGCCGAACAGCACCACCGAGGCCAGATCGCCGTTGACCAGCAGGTGCCCCACGGCCCAGATCTTGACCGCGGTCAGTTGCGGGTGGCGGATGCGCGTCCAGACCACGCCCTTGACCGCGCCGGCGCCGAACACGCTCAGCGCGATCAGCATCAGCAGGTTGTTGAGGTGCCCCATCCCCGGCGGCGGGGTGTAGAGCGGCACGAACGCCGCGCCGCGGTAGCCCAGCACCATCAGCACGATGCCCGCCAGCGCCACCGCCGCCACCAGCCCCTTGCCGGCCCCGCCCAGCGCCGCGCGCGGCCCCGGGGCCACGCGCTTGAACAGATGCGCGCCGATCCACAGCGCCAGCCCGAATATCAGCGTTGTCATGTCGCCTCCATCGCCGCGATTGCCGCCGCCTGCGCGAGCAGGCGCTCCGCGGTGACGATATGCAGATTCTCCACGATCTTTCCATCCACGACCGCGACCCCCTCGCCGCGCGCCAGCGCCTCGGCATGGGCCGCGATCTGGCGCCGCGCAAGGTCGAGCGCCTCGGGCGCCGGCGCGAAGGCCGCGTTGGCGACCGCGATCTGATCGGGGTGGATCAGGGTCTTGCCGTCGAAACCCAGCGCGCGGCCCTGTTCGCATTCCGCGCGCAGCCCGGCCTCGTCGCGGAACGCGTTGAAGACGCCGTCGACGCATACCCGTCCGTGCGCGCGCGCGGCCAGCAGCACGGTTTGCAGCGCGGTCTGAAGGGGCGCGCGGTCCGGCCCCGGTTCGCAGCCGAGATCCTTGGCGAGGTCGTTGGTGCCCAGCACCAGCCCGGCCAGGCGCGGATGCGCGGCGATGGCGGCGGCGTTGAGGATGCCCAGGGGCGATTCGGCCATCGCCCACAGCGGCGCGGGGGTGAGCGCGGCCAGCGTGTCGAGGTCGGCCGGCGTGTCGACCTTGGGCAGCAGCACGCCGGCAAGCTCGAACCCTTCCAGCGCCGCCGCGTCGGCCTGCCCCCAGGGCGAGGACAGCGGATTGATCCGCACCAGCAGCGCCCGCCGCCCGAACCCGCCGCGCGCCAGTTCTTCGCGCAGCCCCTCGCGCGCGGCCGGTTTCCCGGCCGGGGCGACCGCATCCTCGAGGTCGAGGATCAGCGCGTCGGCGGGCAGGCTTCGGGCCTTTTCGAGCGCGCGCGGCTTCGAGGCGGGCAGGTAGAGCACCGAGCGCCAGGGGCGGGAGGACAGGTCCATCGGGGCCTCGCGTGTAACAAAGTTGCGCCTAGGAACACGATCGCGACACGCAGCGCAACCCCCGATCCGCCGCACCGCGGCGCGGCGGCGGTTACCGAATCTCAATCCTTGGCGGCGAGGGTCGGGGCGCGGCAAGAACTGCGGCGAGGTCAGGATGCGCATCACGGCGCGAGGATGGGGCAGGGCGGTGCTGGCGCTGGCGCTGGGCGCCGGGGCGGCGGCGGCGACCACGCCGGTCGCGGCAGCGTCGGCGCCCGCCGCGCCCGACCCGGCGGCGCTGTGCGAAGAGGCCGCGCGCGTCGCCGCACCCGAGGCCGGGGTGCCCGTCGAGGTGCTGCTTGCGGTGATGCTGAGCGAAAGCGGGCGCGCCAGCGGCGGCCGGCTGCGGCCATGGCCGTGGACGGTCAACGCCGCCGGTCGCGGCCATTACTTCCCCGACCGCGCCGCCGCCGAAGCCTTCGCCGCGGCGCGGCTGGCCGAGGGGGCGTTGGTGTTCGACGCCGGCTGCGCGCAGGTCAACTACCGCTGGCACGGGCACGCCTTCCCCGACGCCGCCGCGATGTTCGAGCCGCTGGCGAATGCGCGCTACGCGGCCGGCTTTCTCGCGCGGCTGCACGCCGAGTTCGGCACCTGGCCGGCGGCGGCCGGCGCCTATCACTCGCGCACCCCGACGCTGGCCGCCGCCTACCAAGACCGCTTCGCCGCCCATCTCGCGGTGCTGGGGCCGGGCGGGGCGGCGGCCGCGGGCGCGGGCGGCGGCGCGCCGGCCGGCACGCCGCCGCCCCCCCCGCCCGCACCCGCGGTGCGGGCCAACCTGTTTCCGCTGCTGCGCGCCGGCGCGCCGGGGGCGCCGGGCTCGCTGGTGCCGGTGGCCGCCGCCCGGCCCGGCACGCACGGCACGCACGACGGGCCCGCTGCCGCGCCGTCGCTGTTCGCCGCCGCCGGGCCGCTGCTGCGCGCCGCCGGCGCGCTCGTGCCATGAGCGCGGCCCCCGATCCCGCCGCCGGCGCGGCCGGCGGGCTGACGCTGCGGGCGCTGTTCCAGCCCACCGTGCTGCTCGCGCTCGCGCTGATGGCGGTGATCGCGATGATGATCCTGCCGATGCCGGCGGCGGTGCTCGACCTCGGCCTCGCGGCCTCGTTCGCGCTCGCGATCCTGATGTTCACGGTGACGCTGTTCATCGAGCGGCCGCTGGATTTCTCATCGTTTCCAACCGTCCTGCTGGCCTCGTTGATGCTGCGCCTGGCGCTCAACGTCTCGTCCACCAAGCTGATCATCGGGCAGGGCCACACCGGCACCGACGCCGCCGGCAAGGTGATCGAGGGCTTCGCGATGTTCGTGATGGGCGGCGACGTGGCGCTGGGCGTCGTCGTGTTCCTGGTGCTGATGATCGTGAACTTCATCGTCATCACCAAGGGCGCCGGCCGCATGGCCGAGGTCGGCGCGCGCTTCGCGCTCGACGGGATGCCGGGCAAGCAGCTTGCCATCGACAGCGACATGAACGCCGGCGCCATCGACCACGCCGAGGCGCGCGCCCGCCGCAGCCGCGAACAGGCCGAGACGACGTTCTTCGGCTCGCTCGACGGGGCGTCGAAATTCGTCAAGGGCGACGCGGTGGCGGGGCTGCTGATCACGCTGCTGAACATCGTCATGGGGCTGATCATCGGCACCGTGGTGCACGGCATGCCGCCCGCCCGCGCGTTCGAGACCTATGCCATCCTGACGGTGGGCGACGGGCTGGTGACCCAGATCCCCGCGGTGGTGATCTCGATCGCCTCGGCGCTGCTGCTGGCGCGCGGCGGCGCCACCGGGGCGACCGACCGCGCGCTGGCGGCGCAACTGGGCGGCTTTCCGGCGGCGCTGGCCACGGTGGCGGTGCTGATGGCGCTGTTCGCGCTGGTGCCGGGGTTGCCGTTCGTGCCCTTCATGCTGGGCGCCGCGGGCCTCGGCTGGACGGCGCTGCGGGTGGCCCGCGCGGCGCAGGCGCGCGCGGCCGCGGCGGCGGTGCCGGCCGAGGCGCCGGCGCGCGCCGCGTCGATGGGCGACGTGCTCGACCTCGACGACATCCATGTCGAATTCGCGCCCGACCTCGTGGCGATGGTGCTCGATCCCGCGACCGGGCTCGACGTGCGCATCGCCAACATGCGCCGCCATGTCGCGACCACGTTCGGGCTGGTGCTGCCCGAGATGCGGTTGACCGACGATGCGCTGCTGCCGCCGGGCAGCTACCGGGTGCGCATCCACGGCATCGAGATGGCGCGCGACCGGCTGATGGCCGACCGGGTGCTGGCGCTGGGCGCGCCCGACATCGGGCTGGACGGCGGCGAGCCGGTGCGCGAGCCGGTCTACGGCGCCCCCGCGCTGTGGCTGCCGCCGCGCCTCCAGGAAGAGGCGGCGCTGGCCGGCGCCACCATCGTCGCCCCGGCCGAGGTGCTGGCCACCCACCTGCTCGAGGTGATCAAGCAGAACCTCGGCCGGCTGATGACGCTCAAGGCCCTGCGCCGGCTGCTGGACGAACTGACCGCGCTGTCCGATCCCGACCGCGCCGCCGCCAACCGCCGCCTGATCGAGGAACTGGTGCCCGACAAGGTGCCGGTCGACCTGCTGCTGTCGGTTCTGCGGCTGCTGCTGGAGGAACGGGTGTCGGTGCGCAACCTCGCGCTCATCCTCGAGGCGGTGGCCGAGGCGCGCCCGGCCTCGGGCGGGCCCGAGGCGGTGGTCGAGGCGGTGCGCCAGCGGCTGGGCTTCCAGCTTGTCGCCGGGCTCCGCCGGCCCGACGGCACCATCCCGCTGATCCAGCTCGCCCCGGAATGGGAGGACACCTTCGCCGAGCACGAGATCGCGGGCGACGCCGGCCGGCGCGACGTGGCGCTGCCGCCCGACCTGTTCCAGCGGCTCACGACCGGGCTGGCCGCCGCCTTCGCGCGCGCGGCCGAGGCCGGGCACGCGCCGGCGCTGGTCGCGCCGTCCCGGCGGCGGCGGTTCCTGCGCACGCTGATGGTGGCCCGCGGCCTCGGCCAGCCGGTGCTGTCGTTCGACGAGATCGGGCTCGAGGCGCGCCCGGCGCTGGTCGGCACGGTGGCGCGGTGAACGGCGCCGCGGCAGACGGCTGGGGCGGCCTCGAGGCGGCGCTGGCCGCGATCGCCGCCGGCGGCCAGGGGCCGCTGACGGCCGCGTTCCTGGTGTTCCTGCGGGTCGGCGCGGCGATGGCGCTGCTGCCCGCCTTCGGCGAGGCGACGGTGCCGATGCGGGTGCGCCTTGCCCTCGCGCTGGCGTTCAGCGCGGTGGTGGCGCCGGCGGTGATGCCGGCGCTGGCCACGGCCGGGCCGGCGGCCGCGGCGGGCGAGGTGGTGGCCGGCCTGCTGATCGGGCTGGCGTTGCGGCTGGCGGTGATGGCGCTTCAGATCGCCGGCACCATGGCCGCGCAGGCAACCTCGCTGTCGCAGTTCTTCGGCGGCGCCGGGGCCGACCCGCAGCCGGCGCTGACGCAACTGCTGCTGATGGCGGGCCTCGCGCTGGCCGTCGCCTCGGGGCTGCACGTGCGCGTCGCCGCCGCGCTCGTGGCGTCCTACGACGTATTGCCGCCCGGGCCCCCGGTGGCGGCGTGGCAGGCGGCGGAATGGGGCGTCGGGCGGATCGGGCAGGCGTTCGCGCTGGCCTTCGCGCTGGCGGCGCCGTTCACGGTGGCGGGGCTGGTCTACAACCTCGCGCTCGGGGTCATCAACCGGGCGATGCCGCAACTCATGGTCGCCTTCGTCGGTGCGCCGGCGCTGACGCTCGGGGGGCTCGCGCTGATGGCGCTGGCGTTGCCGGCGATCCTGGCGGTGTGGTCGGGGGCGGTGGCCCCGATCCTGGCCGCGCCGCTCGAGGCGATGCCGTGAGCGGGCAGGACGATGCCGCCGAGAAGGAGCATGAGCCCACCGAGGCGAAGCTGGCCGAGGCCCGCCGCAAGGGCGAGATCGCGCGCTCGACCGACCTCAACGCCGCCGCCGCCTATGGCGGGCTGCTGCTGCTGGGGCTGGCGGCGGGTGGCGGGCTGCTGGCGCGGGCGGCCGGGCAGGGCGCGCGGATGCTGGCCGAGGCCGACCGCATGGCGGCCGCGCTGTTCGCCGCGCCGCAGGCGCCGGTGGCCGGCGGGCTGGCTGCCGGGGCGCTGGCGCTGGGGCCGTGGTTCGCGGTGCCGGCGGGGGCGGTGCTGGCAGCGGTGCTGGCGCAGCGCGCGCTGATCTTCGCGCCCGACAAGCTGGCGCCGAAGCTGTCGCGGATCTCGCCGATCTCCAACGCCGGGCAGAAGTTCGGCCCCTCGGGCCTGTTCGAATTCGCCAAGAGCGCGGCCAAGCTGGTGGTGATCGGCGCGGTGCTGGCGCTGTTCCTTCTCGACCGGCTGGAGGGGATGATCGCCGCCGCCGCGCTGCCGGCGCGCGCGGTGGTGGCGGTGATGGGCGCGACGGTGCTGGGGTTCCTGACGCTGGTGGTCGCGGTGCAGGCGGCGGTCGCGGCGGTGGATTACCTCTGGCAGGCCTACGACCACCGCCGCCGCAACCGCATGACCCGGCAGGAAATGCTCGACGAGCTGAAATCCTCGGAGGGCGATCCCCACGTCAAGGGCCAGCGCCGCCGCCGCGCCGAACAGATCGCGACCAGCCGGATGCTGCGCGATGTCGCGGGCGCCGACGTGGTGGTGGTCAACCCCACCCATTACGCCGTGGCGCTGAAATGGCGCCGGGGCGACCGCGGCGCGCCGGTCTGCGTTGCCAAGGGGGTGGACGAGGTGGCCGCGCGGATCCGCGCCGCGGCGCTCGAGGCCGGGGTGCCGGTGCGCGCCGACCCGCCGACCGCGCGCGCGCTTTACGCCGCGGTGGCGGTGGGCGAGCAGGTGCGCCCCGAGCATTACCGCGCCGTCGCCGCCGCCATCCGCTTCGCCGAGGCGATGCGCAATCGCGCCCGTGCCCGCTGGGGGCGGGGGGGATGAGCGGGGCGGGCCAGCTTGCGGCGCTGGCGGCGCTGGCGGGCCTGCTGCGCGAGCGCGATCTGGCGCGGCTGGCCAATGCGGCGGCGGCGCGCGCGGCCGAGGTCGGGCGGCTGGCCGCCCACGACGCCGCCGCCCCCGCCCCGCCGCCGCTCGAGGCCGGCGCGCCGGCGGCGGCCTCGGCCGAAGCGCATGGCGCCTGGCGCCGGGCCCGCCGCGGCCGGCTCAACACCGGGCTGGCGGCGGCGCTGGCGGCCGAGGATGCGGCCCGCGCGGCCGCCGCGCGCAGCTTCGGGCGCGCCGCGGTGCTGGAGGCGCTGGCCGCCACCCCGCGCCGGCGCTGACCTCAGCCGGCGCGGAAGTGCTTGGACAGTTTCAGCCCCTGGCCCTGGTAGTTCGAGGCGATGCCGGCGCCGTAAAGCCGCGTCGGCACCTCGGCCATGCGCTCGAACACCAGCCGGCCCACGACCTGGCCGTGATCGAGCGCGAAGGGCGCCTCGTGGCAGCGCACCTCCAGCACCCCGCGCGCACCGGCGCCGCCGGCCGCCGGGTGGCCGAAGCCGGGGTCGAAGAAGCCCGCGTAATGCACCCGGAACTCGCCCACCATGGCCAGATAGGGCGCCATCTCGGCGGCATGGTCGGGCGGGATCGCCACCGCCTCGCGCGACACCAGGATGTAGAACGCGCCGGGGTCGAGGATCAGGTGGCCGTCGTCGGCGCGCAATTCGTCCCAGAAATCGGCCGGGTCGTAGTGGCCGATGCGGTCGAGGTCGATCGCGCCGGCGTGGGGGCGGGCGCGGTAGCCGATGCGCCCGCCGGGCCCCGGCGCCAGGTCGACCGAGAAGGCGAGGCCGCCGTCGATCACCGCCGGCCCGTCGACCAGCGGGCTGCGGGCGTGCAGGCGCGCGAGTGCGGCGTCGTCCAGCGCCGCCGCGCCGCCGCGGCGAAAGCGGATCTGGGTCAGCCGCATGCCCGGCCGCACCAGCACCGAGAACGAGCGCGGGCAGATCTCGGCCCACAGCGGGCCGGTGTAGCCGGGCGGGATGCGGTCGAACTCGGCGCCGGCGTCGGTGACCACCCGGGTCAGCAGGTCGAGCCGCCCGGTGGAGCTTTTGGCGTTGGCCACCGCCGCGACGTCCGCCGGCAACGCGAGCCGCTCGAGCAGCGGCACGAGGTAGACGCAGCCTTTCTCGAGCATCGCGCCGGGGCCGAGCGCCACCGCGTGCATGCGGTAGGCCTCGAGGCGTTCTGCGACGGTGGCGCCCGCCCCGCCGGCGCCGGGCAGGAACGACGCGCGCACGCGGTAGGCGACCGGCCCGAGGCGCAGGTCGAGGCTGGCGGGCTGGATCTGGTCGGGGGTGAAGGGCGCCTCGGCGGCGATCGCGCCGGCGGCGATCAGCGCCTCGATCCGTTGCAGTGGCAGCACGCCGCCTGCGTCGCTCATCGCCCGATCCCCCAGCGCCGCGCCCGGACGCGCAAGCACGAAAAACGCCCGCGCCGGGGCCGGCACGGGCGGTTTTTCGGATGGTCGGGCCGGCGAGATTCGAACTCGCGACCTTCCGCCCCCCAGACGGACGCGCTAACCAGGCTGCGCCACGGCCCGACACGGCCCCTCATAGCGGATTCGCCCGTGGGGGCAAGGGTGAATGAGGCGCCTTCCGGCGTGCGCTCGGGGCTGAGTGCACGGGCGCTCAGCGCGCCGCCGGCCCGCGCCCGGCGGCGGCCACCGCGGCACGGTCGCGCAGCGCGGCAAGCCGTCCGGCAAGGGCGGCCAGCGCCACCGGATCGGCGCCGCCGGCCAGCCCGTTGCGGCGCAACCGCGTGGCCAGTGTCGGGGTGGCGGTGCCGGTTTGCGCGGCGGGGCGGGGGGCGGCGGGGGCGTCCAGCGGCAGGCTGGCCTGCGCCGGGCCGGCCGGCGGTTCGGCGCGCGTCGAGGCGGCGCGTGCGGGTTCCGTGGGCGCGGGAACGTCGCCCGGGACGGGCGCGGGAACGTCGCCCGGGGCGGGCGCGGGAACGTCGCCCGGGACGGGCGCGGGAACGTCGCCCGGGGCGGGCGCGGGAACGTCGCCCGGGGCGGGCGCAGGAACGTCGCCCGGGACGGGCGCGGGAATGTCGCCCGGGGCAGGCGCGGGAATGTCGCCCGGGGCAGGCGCGGGTTCCGGAACAGGCGCGGGCTCCGGGGCGGGTTCGGGCGCGGGTTCCGGGGCGGGTTCGGGTTCGTCGGCGGGCGCGACCCCGGGCGCCGGGGTGTCACCGGGGGCCTCGGGGAGGTCGGCCTCCACCGCCGCGGCCACGTCGCCGTCCGCCGCGCAAACCGCGTCGTCGTCCGCCACCATCTCGTCGGGCAGCACCGCGAGCGCGGCGACCGCCTTGGCGCCCTCGTCGGCGATCATCTTCTGGACCGCGCGGATCGACAGGCCGCGGTCGTGCAGCAGGATCTTGATGCCACCGAGCAACGCCATGTCGTCGCGGCGGTAATAGCGCCGCCCGCCGGCGCGCTTGACCGGGCGGATCTGCGGGAACCGGCTTTCCCAGAACCGCAGCACATGCGCCGGCGTCTCGAGCCAGGCGGCCACCTCGGAGATCGTGCGGAAGGCGTCGGGGGCCTTGTCCATCCCGGCCGGGCCCACCTAGCCCTTGTTGCCCGCGGCGACCCTGTCCTTCATCAGATGCGAGGGCCGGAACGACAGCACCCGCCGCGGCAGGATCGGCACCTCTTCCCCGGTCTTGGGGTTGCGGCCGACGCGGGCGGCCTTGTCACGCACGCTGAAGGTGCCGAAAGACGAGATCTTGACGGTTTCGCCCGCCACCAGGGCGTCGGAAATGTGCTGCAGCACGCTTTCCACGAGTTGCGCGGATTCGTTGCGCGACAGCCCGACCTCGCGGAAAACCGCTTCGCTCAGGTCCATCCGCGTCAGTGTGTTTCCGCCCATCTTGTCCCCCGAACTTTCGTGCGAGGATGAAACGTCTGATATCGCGAGTCAATATCGCGTTGCCGCGCAAGGGCGCGCAGGGTGCCGAAACCCGCCTACCAGCGCAGCACGACGGCGCCCCAGGCAAGCCCGCCGCCGATCGCCTCGGCCACGATCAGATCGCCCGGCGCGATCTGGCCGCGCGCCTTGCCCACCGACAGCGCCAGCGGGATCGACGCGGCCGAGGTGTTGCCGTGGTCCTGCACCGTGAGCACCACGCGATCGAGCCCGAGGCCCATCTTCTGCGCCGTCGCCTTGATGATCCGCAGGTTGGCCTGGTGCGGCACGATCCAGTCGACGTCGGCGGGGCCCAGCCCGGCCTTTTCCAGCGCCGCCTCGGCGGTTTTTGCCAGTTTCTCGACCGCGTGGCGGAACACCTCGCGGCCCTGCATCCGCAGATGGCCGGTGGTGCCGGTGGAAACCCCGCCGTCGACGTGCAGGATGGCGTGGTGGCGGCCGTCGGAATGCAGGTCGGACGCCAGGATGCCGCGGTCGGCGGTGGTGCCGGCGCCCTCGGCGGCCTCGAGGATCAGCGCGCCGGCGCCGTCGCCGAACAGCACGCAGGTGGAGCGGTCGGTCCAGTCCATCAGCCGCGAGAAGGTTTCGGCCCCGATCACCATCACCCGCCGCGCCTGGCCCGACAGGATCATCGCGTTGGCGTTGGCCATCGCGAAGACGAAGCCCGCGCACACCGCCTGGATGTCATAGGCGAAGCCGGCCTTCATCCCGAGGCCGGCCTGCACCATGGTCGCGGCCGAGGGAAAGGTGAAATCGGCGGTCGAGGTGGCCAGCACGATGGCGTCGAGATCGTCGGCGCCAAGGCCGGCATCGGCCAGCGCCGCGCGCGCGGCGGCAATCGCCATCGACGAGGTGGTTTCGCCCTCGGCGGCGAAGTGGCGCCGCTCGATGCCCGAGCGCGAGCGGATCCACTCGTCGGTGGTGTCGAGCGTCGCCTCGAATTCGGCGTTGGGCACGATCCGGGCGGGCAGGTAGTGCCCGACCCCGCGGACCGCTGCGCGTATCGTCATGAAGCACCACCGTTTCCCGTGGCGGCGCCGAGATCGCCGTTGCCCGGTATCCCCCCCGCGGCCGAAGCGAGCCGCGCGGCAAGCCGGCTCTGAAAGCCCGAACTGGCAAGCTGGAACGCCAGCTTGATCGCCGCCGAGATGCCGGTCGCGTCGGCCGCGCCGTGCGATTTGACGACGGTGCCGTTGAGCCCGAGGAACACGCCGCCGTTCACCCGGCGCGGGTCGATCCGCTTCTGCATCCGGCGCAGCGAGGTCAGCGCCAGCAGCGCCGCGATGCGGCTGAGCGGGGTTGCCGCGAACGCCTGCCGCAGGAAGCCCGAGATCATCTTGGCGGTGCCCTCGCCGGTCTTGATCGCGACGTTGCCGGTGAAGCCGTCGGTAACGATCACGTCGACGCGGGTCGAGGGGATGTCGCCGCCCTCGACGAAGCCCACGAAGTCGAATTGCCCGGCCTCCTGCGCGGCCGAGATGAGGTCGTGCGCGGCCTTCAGCTCGGGGCGGCCCTTGTGCTCTTCGGTGCCGACGTTCAGAAGGCCCACCCGCGGCACCGCGATGCCATAGGCGTTGCGCGCGTAGGACGCGCCCATCATCGCGAAATTCAGCAAATCGCGCTCGTCGGCACGAACGTCGGCGCCGACGTCGAGCATGAGGTTGAAGCCCGAGGGGTTGGCCGAGGGCCACAGCACCGCGATCGCGGGGCGGGTGATCCCGGGCAGCCGGCGCAGCCGCAGCATCGCCAGCGCCATCAGCGCGCCGGTGTTGCCGCAGCTTACCGCCGCCGCCGCCTCGCCCGCGCGCACCGCCTCGAGCGCGGCCCACATCGAGGTGCCCTCGCCGCGGCGCATCACGTGGCTGGGCTTTTCGGCCATGGTCACGGTGCGCTCGGCATGGCGGCAGGTGCAGCGCCCGGCCAGCACCCGGCGCCGCGCGATCAGCGGTTCGAGCACGCTGCGGTCGCCATGGACGAGAAACGCGATCTCGGGGTTCTTGCGCGCCGAATGCACCATCGCCGAGACCACCGCCGACGGCCCCCGGTCCCCCCCCATGGCATCGACGGATATCACGATCCGTCCGGTGCGATCGGGGGAAGCGGGGGCGGCTTCGGGGGAGGGCGCGCTCATGCGGCGGGGCGGCCGACGGCGGCTCAGGCCGCGTCTTCGTCCAGATCGACCTCGGGCGCGGCCGCGACGATCTCGCGGCCATCGTAATGGCCGCAGGACGGGCAGACGTGGTGCGGCCGCTTCAGCTCGCCGCAATTGGCGCATTCGTTGGGGTTCGCGGCCACCAGCGCGTCGTGCGACCGGCGCATGTTGCGGCGCGAACGGGTGACGCGGTTCTGCGGGACAGCCATGTTGCAACCTCGGATTGTCCGGGGGCGGCGCCCCCTTGGTTTCGATCTTTGTCGGCGATCCGGTCTTCCGGCAGTCCGCCCAGCCACCCGCACACAAGCCGCCGCCGGGGCAGCCGTGCAGGGTGTAAACGAGGCCGGGAACATACTGCGATTCCGCCCCGACGCAAGCCCCTTTCTCGGCCCTCGGTCCCGGCCCTCAGTGCCCGCCGTCGCCGCCGTCGTCTTCGCCGCCGTCCTCCAGCCGGTCGCGCAGCGGTGCCAGCCCGGCGAAGGGCCGCCGTGTGCCGTCGTCGTCCGAGGCCTCGGCCGCCACGTCGGGGGCGCCCTCGGCCCGCGGCCACGGCGGCAGCGCCAGCACCAGCGCCTCGACCATCACCGCCGCCGCGTCGATGGTGCCGCCCAGCGGTTCGAGGCTGTCGTCCTCGACCTCGTGTTCGCCCGGGCCCGGCTCGGGCAGCCTGGCGACGTAGCGGCGGATCACATCCTCGTCGACGCGGGTGGTGACCGGGGCCAGCGTGACGACGCAGGGCTGCACCACGGTGGCGCCAAGGCTGGCCTCGAGCCGCCAGTCATGCCGCCCCTCGGGCACTAGCCGGCCGGTGAAGCGCAGCTTGCGCAGCTTCAGCAGGCCAAGCTCGGACGCCAGCGCGTCGCGGGTCGCGGCCTCGGGGGCGATGTCGAACGCCACCTCGTGCCGGCCGGCGCGGTCGCCGACGCGGATCGGGTGCGAAAGGCGGGCAGGGGTGTCGTCTTGCATCGCGGGCGGGTCCGGCGGGTGCCGGCGGTCCTTGATCCGGCAGGGAAGCTTCGATAATCGGAATAGGGGCCCGGGCGACGGATGACAAGGGCCCGGGGGGCAGGCCGGCCGATGGACGACAACATGCAGACCGGGGCGAAACGCCTGCGCCGCACGGCGGCGGCGGCGCTGCTCGTGCTGGCGCTGGCCGCCTGCACGCCGATCTACCGCGACCACGGCTTCGTGCCCACCGACGACGAGCTCGATGCCGTCATCGTCGGCGTCGACACCGCCGAGTCGGTGGCCGGCACGCTCGGCCGTCCGGCGGCGGTGGGGGTGATGGAGAACTCGGGCTACTACTACGTCGCCAACCGCTTTCGCCACTACGGCTGGCGCGCCCCGCGCGAGGTTTCGCGCGAGGTGGTGGCGGTGCGATTCGACGACGACGGCGTGGTCAGCAACGTCGAGCGCTTCGGGCTGCGCGACGGCGAGGTGGTGGCGCTGTCGCGCCGCGTGACCGAGACCAACGTGCGCGGCGTCACCTTCATCCGTCAGTTGATCGGCAACATCGGCAACCTGCGCGCCGACCAGTTCACGAACTGAGCCGGCTCAGCCCTCCGGGGCGAAGCGCAGCGCCACGCCGTTGATGCAATAGCGCAGCCCCGTCGGCGCCGGCCCGTCGGGAAAGACATGGCCGAGATGGGCGTCGCAGCGGGCGCAATGCACCTCGGTGCGGCGCATGAACAGCCGCCGGTCCTCGGCCTCGCCCACCGCGTCCTCGGTCAGCGGCCGGGTGAACGACGGCCAGCCGGTGCCGCTGTCGAACTTGTCGGCCTGCGCGAACAGCGGCGCGTCGCAGCAGATGCAGCGGAAGGTGCCGGGCACCTTGGGGAAGTCGTCGTGGCTGAAGGCGCGCTCGGTGCCGTGGCGGCGGGTGACCTGGTAGGCAAGCGGGTCCAGCCGGGCGCGCCACTCGGCATCGGTTCTTTCGACTCGGGTGGTCATCGCGGATCCTGTCGTGGGGGCTTCATATGGTGTATGTATGCACGACGCGGCCCCTGTCGAGAGGGGGCCGCAGGCAGCGGGGTCGGGCGATGTTCGGGTTGCGCAAGGGCCGCTATGCCGCCCGTCTGGCGGCGGGGGACGACGATGTGCGGGCGGCGCAGCGGTTGCGCCACCTGGCCTTCTTCGCCAACCGCGGCGGCGCGCGGATCGGCGGGCTCGACGCCGACGCCTTCGACGCGATCTGCCACCACGTGCTGGTGGAAGAGGTGCGCAGCGGCGCGCTGGTGGCCTGCTTCCGGCTGCTGCCGCTGGCCGGCGGGGCCGAGATCGGGCGCAGCTATTCGGCGCAATACTATGAATTGTCGGCGCTTTCCGCCTTCGAGGGGCGGATGGTCGAGATGGGGCGCTTCTGCATCCACCCCGAGCGGCACGACCCCGACATCGTGCGCGTGGCCTGGGGCGCCATGACCCGCTTCGTCGACGAGGCCGGGGTCGAGATGCTGTTCGGCTGCTCGTCCTTCGCCGGCACCGAGGCTGCCGCCTATAGCGACGCCTTCGCGCTGCTGGCCCAGCGTCACCTCGCGCCGCGGCGCTGGCTGCCGCGGGTCAAGGCGCCCGACGTGTTCCGCTTTGCCCGCGTGCTGCGCCGCACCCGGCCGGACCTGCGCCGCGCGCTGGCGGCGATGCCGCCGCTCTTGCGCAGCTACCTCACGATGGGCGGCTGGGTGTCCGACCATGCGGTGGTCGACCGCGACCTTGACACGCTGCACGTGTTCACCGGGCTCGAGATCCGGGCGATCCCGCCGGCGCGGGCGCGGCTTTTGCGCGCGGTCGCCGGGTGAGGCGCGCTGGGGCATGTCGCGCAAAAACGGGAACCGCTTTTGCGCTTCCCGGACATGCGCATGAACGCGATCCGCTCTGGCGCCCCGTGATCGCGCCACGCGGGCCTTAAAGCGGCCGGCATTCGCGGCTAGAGTGGCGGCGATGAGCGATGCCGCCGCCCCCCTCGCCACGCCGCCCCCCGGCGCCCCGCCCGCCACCGCCGCCGAGGTGGCGCGCCGGCAGGTGTTCTACATCCCCGGCTTCGACCCGTTCCCGCCGCGCCGCTACCGCGAGCTTTACCGCCGCGAGGGCGCGGCGCAGGCGGCGATCTCGGGCCACGCGCTGGAGCTGGCGCGCGCCCCCCGCGCCGGGGCGCAGGGCTGGCGGGTGCGCGCCGTGGTCGAGGGCGCCGAGGTGCAGGCCGACGTCGAGGTGCTGGTCTGGGACGACATCGTGCGCACCTCGATGGCGCAGGGCATCGTGGCGACCTACGGCCAGCTTCTGTTCACGCTGTGGGTCTATCTTTCGCGCGGGGCGTTCCTGCGCATGATCCGGCTGCGCAAGGGGCCGACGATTGCCGCGCTCTACCCGGTGGCGATGCTGCTGGCGCAACTCGGGGTGGCGGCGGCGGCGGCGCTTGTCGCGCGCTGGGCGGTGATGGCGGGGCTGGCCGCGGCGGGGCTGGCGGGGCCCTCCTGGGCGGCGGCGGCGGCGGCGGCGGGCTGGGCGGTGGCGGTGGCGGCGCTGTGGGCGGTGCTGGCGGGGTTCCGCCGCATCGACAAGCGGCTGTTCGCGCATTACCTGATGCACGATTACGCCTTCACCGCGCGCCACCGCGGCGCCAACCCGCCCGAACTGGATGCCCGCCTGACCGCCTTCGCCGGCCGCATCGCCGAGGCGCTGGCCGACCCCGGCCTCGACGAGGTGCTGGTGGTCGGCCATTCCTCGGGCGCGCATCTCGGCGTGATGGCGCTGGCCGAGACGATCCGCGCCGGCCGGGTGCCGGTGGGCGGCCCGGCGCTGGGGCTGCTGACGCTGGGCCATGTGGTGCCGATGGCCGCGTTCCTGCCGCGCGCGAACCGGCTGCGGGAAGACCTGCGCTTTCTGTCGCGGCGCGACGAGTTGTTCTGGCTCGACGTCACCGCGCCCGGCGACGGCTGCGCCTTCGCGCTGTGCGATCCGGTGGCGATCTCGGGCGCCGGCGGGCCCGGGAAACGCTGGCCGCTGGTGATCTCGGCCGCGTTCACGCACACGCTGGCGCCCGAACGCTGGCGGGCGCTGCGCTGGCGCTTCTTCCGGCTGCATTTCCAGTATCTGTGCGCCTTCGACCGCCCGCACGACTACGATTACTTCGCGATCACCGCCGGCCCGCAGACGCTGGCCGGCCGCTTCGCCGGGCGCGCGCCCTCGCCCAGCGTCGTGCGCCGCAACGCCTCGGGCTTCGCGCCGGCGCCATGAGCGCGCGCGCGCCCCATCGTGCGGCGCCGCGCCCCTGGCCGGCCGGGACGCGAGGGGCCTTGCCCCTCTTGGCCTGCGGCCAATTCACCCCAGAGTATTTTCACCAAGGTGAAGCGAAAGACTCCCCGTTTCATCTTGGTCCAAATACTCCCGCCGGAGGCGTCCGGCGTTGCGGCCCGCGCCGTCGCCGGGGGGCGCGCCCATGAGCGACGCCGCGCTGCCCCCCAAGCCCGCCGCGCGCCCCGACCGGGTGTCGCTGCTGGGCTATCTGCGGCTTTTCCGGCGCGACATCCTCTCGGCCCAGCCGGCGCGGCTTTATGCCGCGAAGATGGCCGAGTTCCGCACCCCCTTCTTCCGCTCGTTCCTGATCAACGAGCCCGATCTCATCCGCCTCGTGCTGCACGACCGGCCCGACGATTTCCCCAAGTCCGGCCGCATCGGCGAGGGGCTGGCGCCGCTGCTCGGCCGCTCGGTGTTCCTCACCAACGGCGCCGAGTGGAAGCGCCAGCGCCGGATCATCGACCCGGCCTTCGCCGGCGGGCGGTTGCGCGACACCTTTCCGGCGATGCTGGCGGCGGGCCGCGCGATGGTCGCGCGCCTCGCCCCGGGCCCGCTCGAGGCCGAGGCGGCGATGAGCCACGCCGCCGCCGACGTGATCTTCCGCACGCTTTTCTCGATCCCGATCGAGGATGCGATCGCGGCACAGGTGTTCGCGCGCTTCCGCGCCTACCAGCGCACCCAGCCGATCCTGAACCTCGCCGCCTTCCTGCCGCTGCCGCGCCTCGTGCCGCGCCTGCATCGGCGCGAGACGCTGCGCCATGCCCGCGCCATCCGCGCGCTGATCGCGCACCTGACCGCCGCGCGCGCCGCCGCCGTCGCCGAGGGCACCGCGCCGGACGACCTGGCCACCAAGATCCTGACCACCACCGACCCCGAGACCGGCGAGCGTTTCGACGCCGCCGAGATGGTCGACCAGGTGGCGATCTTTTTCCTCGCCGGGCACGAAACTTCGGCCTCGGCGCTGGCGTGGGCGCTTTACCTGCTGGCGACCCACCCGGCATTGCAGGCGCGCGCGGCCGCCGAGGCGGCGGCGCTGGACTGGGATAATGTCGCGTTTTCCGATGTCTCTGGGCTGAAGTTCATCCGCGACGTGTTCCGCGAGGCGCTGCGCCTCTACCCGCCGGTGCCGATGATGGTGCGCGAGGCGACGCGGCCGGAAACGTTCCGCGGCCGCCCCGTGCGGCCCGGCGCGCAGATCGTCATCAGCCCGTGGCACCTGCACCGCAACCCGCGCTTCTGGCCGAACCCCGACGCGTTCGACCCCGACCGCTGGGCGCGCCCCGAAAGCCGCACCGCCGCGCGCGAGGCGTATCTGCCGTTCTCGGCCGGCCCGCGGGTGTGCACCGGGGCGGGGTTCGCGATGGTCGAGGGGCCGCTGTTGCTGGCGCAGATGCTGGCGGCCTTCCGGCTGGAACCGGTGGCGGGCCGCGTGCCGGTGCCCGAGGCGCATCTGACGGTGCGCGCGCGCGACGGCATCCACCTGGTCCTGCACCCCCGGCAGGGGTGAGCCGGCCCCCGCGAAGGGGGGCCGGCCGGTTGCGTCAGTCCATCTGCTTGAAGTGGAACTCGCCGCCTTCCTTGAGGCCCGAGGGCCAGCGCGCCGTCACCGTCTTGGTGCGGGTGTAGAAGCGGAACGAATCCGGCCCGTGCTGGTTGAGGTCGCCGAAGCCGGATTTCTTCCAGCCGCCGAAGGTGTGGTAGGCCAGCGGCACCGGGATCGGCACGTTGATGCCGACCATGCCGATGTTGATGCGCGACGCGAAATCGCGCGCCGCGTCGCCGTCGCGGGTGAAGATCGCGGTGCCGTTGCCGTATTCGTGGTCCATGGCGTAGCCCAGCGCTTCCTCGTAGGTCTTGGCGCGGACGGTGGACAGCACGGGGCCGAAGATCTCCTGGCGGTAGATCTCCATGTCGGGGGTCACGCGGTCGAACAGCGACGGGCCGACGAAGAACCCGTTTTCATAGCCTTGCAGGGCGAAGTTGCGGCCGTCCACGACCAGTTTCGCGCCCTGTTCCACGCCCTTGCCGATCAGGCCCACCACCCGGTCGCGCGCGGCGGCGGTCACCAGCGGGCCGTAATCGACGTCCTCCCCCGCGGTGTAGGGGCCGACCTTCAGTTTCTCGATTCGCGGGATCAGTTTCTCGATCAGCGCGTCCGCCGTCGCCTCGCCCACCGGCACCGCGACCGAGATCGCCATGCAGCGCTCGCCCGCCGCGCCGTAGCCGGCACCCACCAGTGCGTCGGCGGCCTGGTCCATGTCGGCGTCGGGCATGATGATCATGTGGTTCTTGGCGCCGCCGAAGCATTGCACCCGCTTGCCGTTGGAACAGCCGCGCCCGTAGATGTATTGCGCGATCGGGGTCGAGCCGACGAAGCCGATGGCCTGGATCGTGTCGTTGTCGAGGATCGCGTCCACCGCCTCCTTGTCGCCATTCACGACCTGGCAGATGCCGTCGGGCAGGCCCGCTTCCTTGAGCAGTTCGGCCAGCATCAGCGGCACCGAGGGATCACGCTCGGACGGCTTGAGGATGAAGGCGTTGCCGCACGAGATCGCCGGGCCCATCTTCCACAGCGGGATCATGGCGGGGAAGTTGAACGGGGTGATTCCGGCCACGACGCCAAGCGGTTGGCGCATGGAATACATGTCGATCCCGGGGCCGGCCGAGTCGGTGAACTCGCCCTTCAGCAGGTGCGGCGCGCCGATGCAGAACTCGATCACCTCGAGGCCGCGCTGCACGTCGCCCCTGGCGTCGGGGATGGTCTTGCCGTGCTCGCGGCTGAGCGCCTCGGCCAGCCTGTCGATGTCGCGGTTGAGCAGGCGGACGAATTCCATCATCACCCGCGCCCGGCGCTGCGGGTTGGTGGCGCCCCAGTTCACCTGCGCGGCGGCGGCCGAGGCCACGGCGGCGTCAAGCTCGGCCGTGGAGGCGAGCGGCACGCGGGCCTGCACCTCGCCGGTGGCGGGGTTGAAGACGTCGGCGAAACGGCCCGAGGTGCCCTTGACGTGGCGGCCGTCGATCCAGTGGCTGAGTTCCTGCATGTGTTCCTCCGGTCAGTTCGGCGCCATCCTACCCTTGCAAATCTGCACGACAAAGCGGCAAGATTTCAAAAGGGTTTTGCACGATTGCAAGGGCAGGGCGATGGCCGACTGGGACGATCTGCGCGTGTTCCTGGCCGTGGCGCGGGCCGAAAGCCTCAGCCGCGCCGGCCGGGTGCTGCGGCTGGACCCGGCGACGGTGGGCCGGCGGGTGGCGCGGCTGGAAGAGGCGCTGGGGGCGGCGCTGTTTCTGAGGTCGCCGCAGGGCTATGCGCTGACCGAGGCGGGCACCCGCCTGCTGCCCCACGCCGAGCGCACCGAACAGGAGGTTTCCGGTGCGCTGGAAGAGGTGCAGGGCGCGGCCGGGCAGATGACCGGCTCGCTCCGGCTCGGGGCGCCGGACGGTTGCGCGATCTATCTGCTGCCGCAGGTGGTGGCGGCGATCTGCGACGCCAACCCGGGGCTGGAGGTGCAGATCGTGGCGCTGCCGCGGGTCTTCAACCTGTCGCGGCGCGAGGCCGACATGGCGATTGCCGTCTCGCGCCCGGCGGCGGGGCGGCTGACGGTGCAGAAGATCACCGATTATCACCTGCACGTGGCCGCGAGCCGCGCCTACCTGGCCGCCCATCCGCCGATCCGCGCCCGCGCCGACCTCGCCGGGCACCGGGTGGTGGGCTACATCCCCGACATGATCTTCGACAGCGAGCTTGACTATCTGGCCGAGCTCGGGGCCGAAAGCGTGCCGCTGGCGTCGAACTCGGTCGCGGTGCAGCTTATGTGGCTGCGCCACGGCGCCGGGCTGGGCATCGTGCACGATTTCGCCATGGACGCGGCGCCGGAACTGGTCCGCGTGCTGCCCGCCGAGATTGCGCTGAGGCGCGCCTTCTACCTCATCCGCCACGCCGACGACGGGCGGGTGACGCGCCTGAACCGATTCGCCGAGGCGCTGGTGGCGGGCCTGCGGCGCGAGGTGGCGCGGCGCGAGGGCGGGGCCGCGGCGCTTGACAGAAATGTGAAGTCGGCGGACCATGTTTCGACACAACCGGGAGGTGCGCCATGATCGTGAAGCAGATCCTGAAGCTCAAGGCCGACGGGGCGGTGCACACCATCGCCCCCGACGCGACACTTGCCGACGCCGCGCAGGAGCTTGCGGCGCGGCGGATCGGGGTGCTGATCGTGTCCGGCGACGGGCAGGCCGTGGCCGGCATCGTCTCGGAGCGCGACATCGTGCGCGAGCTTGGCCGGCGCGGCGCGGTCTGCCTGTCCGACACCGTCGAGACGATCATGACCCGCTCGGTCGTGTCGTGCAGCCCCGGCGACGGCGCCGACGACGTGCTGGAAAAGATGTCCGCGGGGCGGTTCCGCCACATGCCGGTGATCGACGAGGGCAAGCTGGTCGCGATGGTGTCGCAGGGCGACGTGGTCAAGGCCAAGCTGGCCGAACTGGCGATGGAGAAGGATGCCCTGCAGGGCATGATCATGGGGCACTGAGCCCGCCCCCCCTTGCCTTCTGCGGTGCAATATTGTTGCGTTGCGTCGCAGCGACGGAGGGATCATGCGCACAGGGCTTTACCCCGGAACCTTCGACCCGGTGACGCTTGGGCACCGTGACATCATCCGGCGCGCCTGCGCGCTGGTCGACCGGCTGGTGATCGGCGTTGCGATCAACCGCGACAAGGGCCCGCTGTTCACGCTGGAAGAGCGGGTGGCGATGATCGAGGCCGAGGCGCGCACGCTGTCGGCCGAGACCGGCGCCGAGATCATCGCGCATCCGTTCGAGAACCTGCTGATCGACTGCGCCCGCGACGTCGGCGCGACGCTGATCATCCGCGGGCTGCGGGCGGTGGCCGATTTCGAATACGAATACCAGATGGTCGGGATGAACCGCGCGCTCGATTCAAGCATCGAAACGGTGTTCCTGATGGCCGAGGCCCGCCACCAGGCGATCGCCTCGAAGCTGGTCAAGGAGATCGCGCGGCTGGGCGGCGACGTGTCCAGGTTCGTCTCGCCCGAGGTGCGCGAGGCGCTGGTGGCGAAGTTCGCCTGACGCCGCCGCTTTCGGGGCGATCAGGCGCCGTAGACCGCCCGGCGGGCGATGCGCGCGGCGTCGCGCGGGTAGATGTCGAGGTCGAGCGCGGTGTCGAGCGGCAGACGCTCGAGCGCGGCACGGGTGCGGCGATACTCGGCCCACCGGGCCAGCGCGGTTCCGAAAGTCGAGAAGGTCATAGCGGTTTTCCTTTCGCTTGAAGTCCTGCTCCGTGCAAAAGATGTATCTTGCTGCACTGCAGCACAAGGCGCCCACACGAAAGGCCGTCCTGCGCCCGGCGCATGGCGGCCGCGCCGGCGAAACCTTGCCGGGGCTTTCGGGGCCGGATCGGTCAACCGTGCTGGCCGGAGCCCGCCTCCTCCAGCACCCAAAGCGCCGCGCGCGGCAGGTGGACGACGATCTCGTCGCCGGGGGCGATGGCCGCGACCGCGTCGGGCGGCAGCACCGCCTCGAGCGTCACCTCGCCGTGGCGCAGCAGCAGCCGGGTCTGGGTGCCCATGAAGACCCGGTCGGCCACCCGCACGGAAAGGCTGTTTTCCGCCGCCCCGCCGATGCGAATCGCCTCGGGCCGGATGGTGAGCGTGCCGCGCCCGGCGCGCGCGCCCTCGGGCAGCGCCAGCGGCCCCAGCGCGCTGTCGAACCGCCCCCCCCGCGAGGTGCCGGCCACGAAGTTGCGCCCGCCGAAGAACCGCGCCACCGCGACGCTTGCCGGGCGGCGGTAGAAGGCCGCGGCCTCGTCGTATTGCCGCAGCCGGCCGTCGAGGATCAGCGCCACCCTGTCGGCCAGCACCACCGCCTCTTCCTGGTCGTGGGTGACGAAGATCGTGGTGATGCCCATCTTGCGCTGCAACGCGCGGATCAGGTCGCGCATCTCGAAACGCAGGTGCGCGTCGAGGTTCGACAGCGGCTCGTCCAGCAGCAGCACCTTGGGCTGCACGATCAGCGCGCGCGCCAGCGCCACCCGCTGCTGCTGGCCGCCCGAAAGTTCGGCCGGTCGCCGACCGCCAAGGTCGGGCAGCCGCACGAGGTCGAGCATCTCGCGCACCCGCCGCGCGATCTCGTCCCGGGGGCGCTTGCGCATCCTCAGGCCGAAGCCGACGTTGTCGGCCACGCTCATGTAGGGAAACAGCAGGTAGTTCTGGAACACCATGACGACGCCGCGATGCTCGGGCTTGTCGCGCAGGATCGAGCGGCCGTCGAACGCGATCTCGCCCCCCGAGGGCGCGAGCAGCCCCGCGATCATCTTCATCGCCGTGGTCTTGCCGCAGCCCGAGGGGCCGAGCAGCGCGGTCAGCTCGCCCGAGGGGATCTCGAGCGACAGCCGGTCGAGCGCGGGCGCCTCGGCGCCGGGAAAGGTCTTGCTCAGGTCGCGGATCGAGACATGGGTCAAAGGCGGCCGATCCCCCCCACGGCGCCGGATTGCCCGGAAAGCTGGCGGGCGGTAAGGGTCAGGATCACCACGCCGGGCAGGATGTAGATCATGGCGATGGCGCCGGTGATGTCGTTGCGCCCCGAGGTGGCGAAGTTGAACAGCAGCAGCGGCAGCGTCACGACGCGCCCGCCGCCGACGATCAGCGTCAGGATATACTGGCTCCACGACACCAGGAACGCGAACAGGCCGCCCACGATCACCCCGGGCAGGATCGCCGGCAGGGTGACGTGCCGGAACGTGCGCAGGGCCGAGGCGCCAAGGCTGCGGGCCTGCTGCTCGTACTCCGGATCGAAGTTGGCGAAGATGCCGGCCATCACCAGCGTCATGTAGGGCAGCGTCGGGATCAGGTGGACAAGGATCACGCCCCAGACGCTGTTGGTCAGCCCCAGCGTGATGAACACCGTGTGGATGCCCAGCACCACCGCGATGCCCGGCACGATCACCGGCGCGAGGATCAGCAGTTCGACGATCTCCTTGCCGCGAAACCGGTAAAGCCCCAGCGCCCGGCCCGCCGGCACGCCGACAAGGATCGACAGAAGCGTCGCGGCCAGCGCGATCCGGATGGTGAGCCACAGGCTTGCCAGCACGCCCGACACGTCCGACAACGCATAATCCCACGCCTGAAGCGTCCATTCCCGGGGCAGCAGGTCAGGAAAGCGCCAGCCGCGCGCGAACGACCAGATGCCAAGCGGCACCAGCGGCGCCACCAGCCAGAAGATCAGCAACGCGCCCGACAGGAAGCGGATCGAGCGGATGGCGAGGGGGGGGCGGTCCATCGGCTCAGCGCCGGATGCCGCGCCGCACGAGGCGCGTGTAGGCCCAGATCATCACCCCGGCGAGCAGTGCTATGACGATCGCCAGCGCCATCGCCTCGGGGCGCGCGGCCAGATCGACGTCGGTATGGAGCCGATAGGCCAGCACCGGCAGCGCGGCGGGGTAGTTCTGGCCCAGCAGCGCCGGGATCTCGTAGGCGCCGAAGGTGAAGGCGAACACGATCACGCTGGCCGACAGCACGCCGGGAAAGATCAGCGGCAGCAGGACATGGCGGAACGATTGCCATTTCGACGCGCCAAGGCTGCGCGCGACGCTTTCATAGTCCTGCCCCAGCGCCTGCATCTGCGCCAGCACGATGACGCCGATGAAGGGCACCTCCTTCCAGACGTATTGCAGGATGATGCCGATGGCGTAGGGGTCGAACACCAGCGCCGGAAACTCGGACGGCCGCGCGATCAGCCCGAATTCGTGCGCCAGCCGCGCGAAGCTGCCCGATTGCGAGAACAGGTAGAGGATGCCGATGGCGCCCACCAGGTGCGGCACCGTGAGGTTGAGCTGGAACAGGAAGTTGATCGCCCCGCGCCCCACGAAGCTGCGCCGCAGCATCAGCGCCGCCGCCACCGCGATCGCCGCCGAGATCGCCGTCGAGGTGAAGGCGATGTGGAAGGTGAGCGCGAAGGAAAGGTAGAACTCGCGGCTCGTGAACAGCGACACATAGGCGTCGAGGTTCGGCTCGGTCAGCCCGATCACCGGCATGAAGTTGAACGACCGCAGCAGCCCGATCGCCAGCCCGCCGAGGAACAGCACGCAGATGACGGCCAGTGCCGGCGCGAGCAGAAGGACGATGGTGGTGCGTTCGGACATGCCGCCGGCCCCGGGGTGGTTGGTGTGCGCGATCTGCCAGGAAGGGCGCGGCGCTCAGCGGCCCACGTTCTCGATCCAGCCCCGCTCGATCGCGGTGATCCAGTCGGCCTGAAGCTCGGGCAGGGCGTTCCGGCCAAGTTCGGCCATCGGCACCACCGAGGGATGCGACGGCAGCGCCGCGAACGCGGCCTGAAGTTCGTCGTCAAGCCGGTCGATCTCGATCGCCGCGGTCGCGCCCCAGACCTCGGGGCGGGCCTTTTGGTATTGCGCCGCGCCCGACAGCAGCACGTTCTGCAGCACCATCGCGGCGGCCTTGTTGGGCGAGTTGAAGGGGATCAGCGTGTAGTTGGTGTTGGCGATCGTCCCGTCTTCCAGCCCGTAGGAACGGACGGTCTCGGGAAACACGCCGTCATCGACGGCGGTTCCGAACGAGGCCGGATCGTAGCTGAAGTAAAGGTCCACCTCGGTATTGGCGAACAGTTCCTGCAGCGCGTTGAGCGATGCCGGATAGGTTCGCCCCTCGCGCCACAGATGCGGCTCGAGGTCGTTGAGGATCTGCCACGCCTTCGGCGCCACCTCGTCGAAGCGCGCCTGGTCGAACGGCCCGAGCAGGTTCTCGACCCCGCCGGCGGCGTGGTAGAACACATGCCGCACGAACACCGATCCGGTGAAGTCGGGCGGGGCGGGATAGGTGAAGAGGCCGGGGTTGGCCTTGGCCCATTCCAGCAGTTCGGGGATCGAGCGCGGCGGGGTTTCGGTGCGCGTGCTGTCGTGGGCGAAGGCGAATTGCGCCCGGCTCCAGGGCACTTCGCAACCCTCGACCGGCACCCCGAAATCGTTGGCGATCGAGGGGTTGTCCCAGTTGACCAGCGCGTTGTTGGGCAGCATGCCGGTATAGCCGCACCACACCAGATCGGCCTGCCGCATGGTGCGGAAATTCTCGCCGTTGATCCAGATCAGGTCGACCGAGCCGGCGTCGGCGATGCCCGCCTCCTTCTCGCCCAGCACGATGTTCACCGCCTCGACCGTGTCCGACAGCCCGACCCGGTTGAGCGTGATGTCGTAGTCGTCCCGGAGGATGCCGCCGACGAATTCCGAGACGTAGCGGTTGATGTTGTCGGCCCCGCCCCACAGGAACCAGTTGACCTCGCCGCCGCGGGCCATCTCGACGATCGTTTCCCAGTCCTGCCCGAGAAGCGCGTCGCCATCGGCCTGCGCGGCGGCCTGCGCGGCCGGAAACGCCGCCAGAACGGCCGCCGCGGCCCTCGTTCCAAGGTATCTCATCACATCCTCCCGCTGGTTCGCCCGGCGCCGGAACGGCCTCGCGCGCGCCGCCGTCGCCAACCTCAGGCGTCGAGGTTGGCGACGTTCAGCGCGTTGGTCTGGATGAATTCGCGCCGCGGTTCGACCACGTCGCCCATCAGCTTGGTGAAGATGTCGTCGGCCTCGGCGACATCGTCGATCTTGACCTGGAGCAGCGTCCGCGCCTCGGGGTCGAGGGTGGTTTCCCACAACTGGTTGGGGTTCATCTCGCCCAGGCCCTTGTAGCGTTGCAGGCTGACGCCCTTCTCGCCCTCGGCCAGGATCGCCTCGAGCAGCGCCACCGGCCCGTGGATCAACTGCTCGCGGTCCTTGCGGATCAGCCGGGCAGGGGTGTCATAGACCTCGCGCAGCCCGTCGGTGTGGCTGGCCAGCCGCCGCGCCTCGGCCGAGCGCAGCACCGGCCCGTCAAGCCGGCGCACCTCTTCCACCCCGCGCAGCACGCGGCGCAGCGTCAGCCCGTGGTCCTGGGTCGGGCGGCCCTGCCAGCCGCGTTCGTATTCCGCCGCGATCAGATCGAGCCGCGCGGCCACCGCGTCGGCCACGCCCTGCGGGTCGGCGTCGATCCGCCCCGGCACCAGCGCCCCGGCGATGGTGGCCTGTTCGAGGATCGCCTGCGGGTGATGCACCGGGAACGCCTTGAGCGAGCGGCGCACCGCGCGCGCCTCGTCCGCGACCCGTGCCAGATCGGCGCCGGCGATCTCCTCGCCCGAGCCAAGGCGCAGCGCCGCGCCGTCAAGCCCCTGTCCGATCAGGTATTCCTCGAGCGCGGGCTGATCCTTGAGGTAGACCTCGGACTTGCCGCGCGCGACCTTGTAGAGCGGCGGCTGCGCGATGTAGAGGTGCCCGGCCTCGATCAGTTGCGGCATCTGGCGGAAGAAGAACGTCAGCAGCAGCGTGCGGATATGCGCGCCGTCGACGTCGGCGTCGGTCATGATCACGATCTTGTGGTAGCGCAGCTTGGCAAGGTCGAACTCGTCGCGGCCGATCCCGGTGCCGAGCGCGGTGATCAGCGTGCCGATCTCCTGGCTGCCCAGCATCCGGTCGAAGCGGGCGCGCTCGACGTTCAGGATCTTGCCGCGCAAAGGCAGCACCGCCTGGTTGGCGCGCGAGCGTCCCTGCTTGGCCGAGCCGCCGGCGCTGTCGCCCTCGACGAGGAAGATCTCGGATTTCGCGGGGTCGCGTTCCTGGCAATCGGCGAGCTTGCCGGGCAGGCTGGCGACATCCATCGCGGTCTTGCGCCGGGTCAGCTCGCGCGCCTTGCGCGCCGCCTCGCGCGCCAGCGCCGCCTCGACGATCTTGCCGACGATCTGGCGCGCGGGGCCGGGGTTTTCCTCGAACCATTCGGCCAGCTTCTCGCCGATCAGGTTCTCGACCGCCGGGCGCACCTCGGAGGAAACCAGCTTGTCCTTGGTCTGGCTCGAGAACTTCGGGTCGGGCACCTTGACCGAGAGAACCGCGGTCAGCCCCTCGCGGGCATCGTCGCCGGAAAAGCTGATCTTTTCGCGCTTGGCGATGCCGCTGTCCTGGGCGTAGCGGGTCAGGGTGCGGGTAAGCGCGCCGCGAAAGCCGGCCATGTGGGTGCCGCCGTCGCGCTGGGGGATGTTGTTGGTGAACGGCAGCACCGTCTCGTGGTAGCTGTCGTTCCACCACATCGCCACTTCGACGTCGATGCCGTCACGCTCGCCGACGATGAAGATCGGCTCGGGGATCAGCGGGGTTTTCGAGCGGTCGAGGTAGCGCACGAACTCGCGCACGCCGCCGTCGTAGTGAAGCTCGGAGCGCAGCGGTTCGCCCGGGCGTTCGTCCTCCAGCACGATGCGCACGCCGGAATTGAGGAACGCCAGTTCGCGCAGGCGGTTTTCCAGCGTCTTGAAAGAATAGTCGAGGTTCGAGAACGTGGTCAGCGAGGCGAGGAAACGCACTTCGGTGCCGCGCTTGCCATCGGCCGGGCCCACCTCGACCAGCGGGCGCACGGTTTCGCCGCGTTCGAAGCGGACGTAATATTCCCTGTCGTTGCGCCAGATGCGCAGTTCCAGCCAATCCGACAGCGCGTTGACGACCGACACGCCGACCCCGTGCAGGCCGCCGGAAACCTTGTAGGAATTCTGGTCGAACTTGCCGCCCGCATGAAGCTGCGTCATGATCACTTCGGCAGCCGAGACGCCTTCGCCCGTGTGCATGTCGACCGGAATGCCGCGCCCGTTGTCGAACACCGAAACCGAGTTGTCGGCGTGGATTTTCACGTTCACGATGTCGGCGTGGCCGGCCAGCGCCTCGTCGATGCCGTTGTCGACCACCTCGTAGACCATGTGGTGCAGGCCCGAGCCGTCGTCGGTATCGCCGATATACATGCCGGGGCGCTTGCGGACGGCGTCCAGCCCCTTGAGAACCTTGATCGATTCGGCGCCGTATTCGTCCGGCACGCGTGCAGCTTCTGCCATGCGGTCGTTCCCTGGAATCCCTGCGCCCTTATAGGCAGTTGCGGGGGGGATGTCACGGCCGCACCACAAGATTTGGTGTCAGAGGAGTGGCCTGTCGGAAGCGACGCCGCTCAGCCGTCTTCCTTCACGATGGACGTGAAATCCGACCAGTCCTCGACCTTGAATGCGCGGATGTCCCGGACGGATTTCTTGAACCAGGGGATTCGCGAAAGCGTGCTGATGGCGCGGTAGACGGCCGCGAGGCCGCCGCCCCCCGAGTAGAGATACACGCTTCCCTGCGTCCAGTTGAAGTCCAGCGCCTCAAGCTCTCGCCGAACCTCGAAATAGGCGTTGTTGTAGGGATCGCCGTATTCCTGCTTCAACACCGCGATTTCGAGATCGAACGCGATCGCATACATCGAGTTTCCTGAGGTTGAGTTGCGAAGCGGCTGGTTCATGATGCGATCCTACCATGACGCACAGGCGCAATAAACGATGATGGTGACTATCACTTCAGGCCAGCGTTATCGCGATCCCAACCGCGACCAGCAATCCGCCGGACACCAGATTGATGCGCCGCAGCACGCCGGGCGCCGTCAGCGCCGCCCGCGCCCGCCCGATGGCGGCGGCGAACAGCAGGTTGCCGGCCATCGGCACCGCCATCGACAGGGCGACGATGGCGGCGATGTCGGCGCCGGTCACGCGGCCGAGGTCGAAGAAGCCCGGCAGCACGCCAAGGTAGAACAGGATCGCCTTGGGGTTGCCGAGGATCGCCGCGACCCCGGCGGCAAAGCCCGCCGCCCGCCCCGGCCGGGTCAGCGCGCTGTCGGCGCCTATGGTCCGGCCGGCGTGGCGGATCAGCCCCCAGCCCATCACCACGAAGATGGCGGCCGCGACCCAGCGCAGCGCGGTCATCAGATCGGCGTAGACGCTCAGCACCCAGGTCAGCCCGAACACCGCCAGCAGCGGCCACACCAGATCGCCCAGCGCCACCCCCACCGCCAGCGGCCAGGCGGCGGAAAACCCGCCCGACAGCGCCCGCGCGCTCATCGCCACCCAGACCGGGCCGGGGGTGAGGAACAGCACCACCAGCGCGCCGGCGTAGAACGCCAGGTCGCCGGCCGAAACGCTCATGCCGGCAGCCACAGCGCGCCGTCCTCGGCCAGCGGCCAGAAGGGGTTCATCGCAACTTCCCAGACATGGCCGTCGAGGTCGGCCCAATAGCCCGAATAGCCGCCCCAGAACACCGCTTCGGGGGCCTTCAGCGCGGTGGCCCCCGCCGCCAGCGCGGCGGCGAAGGCGGCATCCACCCCGGCGCGGTCGGGAAAGTTCTGCGCCAGCGTCATCGCGCCGGTGCCCAGGGCCGCGCCCGGCCGGCCCTGGTCCTTCGCGAGATCGTCCAGCCCGAACAGGCCCAGCACCAGCCCGCCCATCTGGTAGAACGCCACCCCTTCGGGGGCCTCGGCCGGCTGCCAGCCAAGTGCTGCGTAGAAATCCTTCGCGCGGCCCAGATCGGCCACGCCCAGCGTGATCAGGCTTACCCGTTGCACCGGCAGGCTCATCCCGGCCCCTCCCGCACTTCGATCCGCGATGCGCCGCCGGCCTCGGCCACGGCAAGGAACTGCGCCTGCCCGGCAAGCTCGGCGAACAGGTCCGGCCCGGACCCGGTCAGGAACGCCTGCGCCCCCAGCGCGCGCACCTCGGCATAGAGCGCGGCGCGCCGGCCGGCGTCAAGATGGGCCGCGACCTCGTCCAGCAGCAGCACCGGCGGGGTGCCCGTGTCGGCGGCCAGCGCGCGCGCGTTTGCCAGCAGCACCGACAGCAGCAGCGCCTTCTGCTCGCCGGTGGAACACAGCGCCGCCGCGATCCCCTTGGCGCGGTAGCGCGCCAGCAGGTCGGCGCGGTGCGGGCCCGTCAGGGTGCGCCCGGCCGCCAGGTCGCGCCCGCGCCCGGCGGCGAGCGCGGCGGTCAGCGCGTCGGCATCCTCGGGCCCGCCCTCGCCGCCCAGCGCGAGGTCGGCGGCGGGAAACGCCCCCTCCGCCGCACCCATCGCCTCGGCCAGCCGCGCCAGCGCGTGGCGTCGCCCGGCCGCCAGTTCCGCGCCGTGGCGGCCCATCTGCGCCTCGAGCGCGGCGTGCCAGCCGGCGTCGCCCACCCCGTCGCGCAGCAGGCGGTTACGCTCGCGCATGGCGCGTTCGTAGGCCAGTGCCGCGTCGCCATGGCCGGGCCGGAACGACAGCGCGATGCGGTCGAGAAACCGCCGCCGGCCCTCGGGCGCGTCGGTCCACAGCCGGTCCATCGCCGGGGTCAGCCACAGCACGCGCACCAGCCGGCCCAGCGCCACCTGCGTCGCCGGCTTGCCGTCAAGCCGCACCACGCGCGGCCCGCCGCCCTCGGCGAAGGTCTCGACCTCGTGGTCGCCCAGGGTGGCGCGGAGCTTCCAGCCGATCGCCTCGGGCCGGCGCGCCAGTTCCTCGGCCCCCGCGCGCCGCAGCCCGCGCCCCGGCGACAGCAGCGACAGCGCCTCGAGCACGTTGGTCTTGCCCGCCCCGTTGGGCCCGAAGATCGCCACCGGCCGCCCGTCGAACGCCAGATCCGCCCGCAGATGCGAGCGGAAATGCGACAGCCACAGGCCCGAGACGATCACCCGTCCCCCTTCATCTTGGCAAAAATACTCCCGCCGGAGGCGAACGGCGCGCCAGCGCCGTCCCTACACCCGCATCGGCATCACCACGTAGACGGCCGAGGTGTCCGAGCCCTCGCGCATCAGCGTCGGGTCGCCGGACGAGTTGAACAGGAACACCGCGTTCTCGCGGTCGACCTGGCTCGCGATCTCGAGCAGGTATTTCGCGTTGAAGCCGATTTCCAGCGGCTCGTCGGCATAGGCCACCGCCAGTTCCTCTTCCGCGGCGCCGGCGTCCGGGGCGTTGACCGACAGCACCAGCCGATCCTCGTCGAGGCTGAGCTTGACCGCGCGCGAACGCTCGGTCGAGATCGTGGCCACCCGGTCGACCGCGCGCGCGAACTCGGCCGCGTCCACTTCCAGCCGGCGGGTGTTGCCGGTGGGGATGACGCGGGCGTAATCGGGGAAGGTGCCGTCGATCACCTTCGAGGTCAGGGTGATGTCGGGGGTGGCGAAGCGCACCTTGGTCTCGGACACCGAAACCGCGATCTGCGCCTCGTCGTCGTCAAGCAGCTTGCGCAGTTCGGCCACCGTCTTGCGCGGCACGATCACGCCCGGCATGTCGGCCGCACCCTCGGGCAGGGGGGCGTCGATGCGCGCCAGCCGGTGCCCGTCGGTGGCGACGCAGCGCAGCACCGGCCCGTCTTCGCCGGTGGCGACGTGCATGTAGACGCCGTTGAGGTAATAGCGCGTCTCCTCGGTCGAGATCGCGAACTTCGACTTGTCGAACAGCCGCCGCAGCACCGGCGCGGGTGCTGCGAAGTTGCAGGCGTAATCCGACGACGCCATCAGCGGGAAATCCTCGCGCGGGAGGGTCGCAAGCTCGAACTTCGAGCGGCCGGCCGACACCGTCACCCGCCCGGCGGCGGCGTCGTCGACGATCTGCACCAGCGCGCCGTCGGGCAGCTTGCGCACGATCTCGTGCAGCGTCACCGCGCTGACCGTGGTGGTGCCGGCGCGCTCGACCACCGCCGCCGCACGGTCGACCACCTCGATGTCGAGGTCGGTGGCGCGCAGGCGCACCGCGTCGCCCTCGGCCTCGATCAGGACGTTGGACAGGATCGGGATGGTGGTGCGACGCTCGACCACCGACTGTGCCTGGGCCACCGCGCGCAGCAGCGCGCCCCGTTCGATGCTGATCTTCATCCCGTCGGTTCCATCCTCGGGGGCGGCGCCCCGGTTATCGCTGATTTGCCGGACATTCCGACGCTTTGCCCCCGGGGTCAAGGCCGGCGTGCCGCCGGACAGGACAGTGAAAATGGTTCGCCCTGCGGTCGCAGGGGCAAGAATGCCAGATGCGATTCCCCTTGCAGAAGGCGCGCGCAACCGCCGCGGTCAGCCGTCCAGAAGCCGGCGCAGCAGCGCGAGGTCTTCGGCAAGCTGGCGGTCGGTCTGCATCAGTTCCTCGATCTTGCGCACGCCGTGGATGATGGTGGTGTGGTCGCGCCCGCCGAAGCGGCGCCCGATCTCGGGCAACGAGCGGGTGGTGAGCTGCTTGGCCAGATACATCGCCACCTGCCGCGGCCGGGCGATGGCGCGCGGCCGCTTCGGGCCGATCATGTCGGCCAGCCGGATGTTGTAATGCTCGGCCACCTTGCGCTGGATGTCCTCGACCGTCGCCCGCCGCTCGGAGGCGCGCAGCACGTCGACGAGGCATTCCTGCACCAGATCCATCGTCACCGGCCGGCCGACCAGCGAGGCGAAGGCGAACAGCCGCGTCAGCGCGCCCTCCAGCTCGCGCACCGAGGCGGTGATGCGGTGGGCGAGGTATTCGAGGATGCCGTCGGCCAGTTCGACCCCGCCATACTGGCGCGCGTAATAGGCCGCCTTCTGTTGCAGGATGCCGAGGCGCAATTCGTAGTCGGCCGGGTGCAGATCGACCACGAGGCCGCATTGCAGGCGCGAGCGGATGCGCTCCTCGAGGTGCACGATATCGCTTGGCGGCTTGTCCGACGACAGCACGATCTGCCGGTTCTGATCGACCAGCGCATTGAAGGTGTGAAAGAATTCCTCCTGCGTCGATTCCTTGCCGGCGATGAACTGGACGTCGTCCACCAAAAGCACGTCGACCGAGCGGAACTGCGCCTTGAAATCCATCACCGTCTTGTCGCGCAGCGCCTGGATGAAGCGGTACATGAACTGCTCGGCCGAAAGATACAGCACCCGGCGGTGCGGCGCGCGCGCGCCCAGTTCCCACGCGATGGCGTGCATCAGATGGGTCTTGCCCAGCCCGACGCCGCCATAGACGTAAAGCGGGTTGAAGGTGACATTGTCGCTTTCGGCAACCCGGCGGGCGGCGGCGTGGGCCAGCTCGTTGGGTTTGCCGACGACGAACGATTCGAAGGTGAAGCGCGGGTCGAGCGCGGCACCCAGAACCATGGTGCCGTTGCCCGCCGGCTCGGCCCGGCGCGCCGTGCCCGATACCGCGGGGGTGCGCATCGGGGCAGGGGCCGCGGCGGCCGCCGCCGTGTCGTGCCCGTTCGCGCGCGCCTCGGGGGCGGTGGCGAATTCGATGCGGTCGACCTCGGTGCCGGCGCTGCCGAACTGCGCGCGGATGTGGTCGGCGTAGTTGCGCGCCACCCAGTTGCCGACGAACCGTGTCGGCGCGTCGAAGCGCGCCACCCGTCCCTCGATGCCAAGGAACCGCAGCGGCTCGATCCAGGTGCGGAAGTTGTTGGCGCCGATGGCTTTCCTGAGATTTTCCTGTGCCCGCCCCCAGATTGCGTCCGTCATCACCGTCCGACCCGTTCTTATTTCTTTATGCGCGGCGCGTCATTGCGCCGGCTCTTTGGTGGCGCGACGCCATCGCGCCGGCGGGGGTGCCGCCGGGGTCTTCGGGTGGGACGTTCAGCCAACACAACCACCGGACCCTGCCGAGGCCGGCACGGTCGACAGTTGGGATGTGGCCATCACAAAACCGATGCGCACCCCGTCAGATCAGGGCGCGTCGACGACAGCACAGTGAACCGAATGTCCCCCCAGGACAACGATGTGAATCGCCCCGGCAAGGTAGCAACCGGACACGAACCCGCGCAACAGAACTTCTGCCTTGACGCGGTGGCACGGTGTCGCGAATCCCGGCCGTGTTGCGAAAGCGCACTGATTGCGGGCGAGGGCGCGCGCGCGGGGCGCAATTGTCGCAGGCCGGCGATGGCCCTCAGCGCGACCACAGCCGGAACCCGGTCGCGGCCGCCCAGCCCGCCGCCGCGGCCAGCGCGATCGCGAGCAGCCCGTAGGCCAGCGGCTGGCGCCGCGACAGGTTGAACAGCCAGCGTTCGAGCCCGACCTTGCGCACCGTGATCGGGGTTTCGAAACGGTCGACGACGCGGCCGTCGCGGGTCAGGAAGATGCGGGTGCGATAGCTGCCCTCGGTCAGGTTCGCCGGCAGGCCGATGTCGGCACGAAACAGCGTCTGCTGTTCCATCCCGGCGGTGCCCGGCAGCGCCTGATAGCTGCCCTGGGCCGTGCGGATACGCAGCAGCGCCTCGGTGAAGGCGCCGCGCGGGCCGTCGCCGCCGCGTTCCTCGGTGAACGACAGCACCGCGCGCGGCACCGAGATGCGCCAGCGTGCGTCCTCGTCCGGGGCGAGGATGTCGGCCAGCGGCGCGGTCGAGGCGACGGCGTAGAAGGTGGGCGCGCGGTCGATCGTAACCGCGTCGGTGTTCACCCAGATGCCGAACAGCCGCGACTTGCGGCGCACCACCACCGGCTCGGACGGGCCCTGCACGGTGACGATCACCTCGAGCGGCGCGCCCTCGGGGATCGGCACCTCGCGCCGCACCGCGCCGAACACCAGGATGTCCGACCCCTCGAACCGCGCGGTGATCGCCACGTCCGAGCGGCTGAGCCCGGCCACGACCTGCTCGGCCGCGACCACCGGGGCAAACCAGAGGCCCGCGCACAGCGCGAGAAGGGCGGCCAGCCGCCTCATGGCGCCACCGGCGGCGCGAGCGAATACAGTTCGGCCGGCTCCAGCAGCAGGTCGAGCGCGATCTTGACCGCCACCGCGATCACCAGCAGCGCAAGCAGGATGCGCAATTGCTCGGCCTTCAGCCGCAGCCCGATCTGGGTGCCCACCTGCGCCCCGATCACCCCGCCCGCGATCAGCAGCATCGCCAGCACCAGATCGACCGAATGGTTGGTGGTGGCGTGCATCACCGTGGTGAACGCGGTCACGAAGATGATCTGGAACAGCGAGGTGCCCACCACCACCTTGGTCGGCATCCCCAGCAGGTAGATCATCGCCGGCACCATGATGAAGCCGCCGCCGACCCCCATGATTGCGGCCAGAAACCCCACGATCGCGCCCACCCCCACCGGCGGCAGGACGCTGATGTAAAGCCCCGAGGTGCGGAACTTGGCCTTGAGCGGCCAGCGGTGCACCCACAGGTGCTGATGGCGCTTGACCGGCCGGCGCGGCCCCGCGCGGCGGGCGCGCAGCAGCGCGCGCAGGCTTTCCTGGAACATCAGCGTGCCGATGACGCCCAGAAACACCACGTAGGACAATTGCACCAGCAGGTCGACCTGCCCGCGCGCGCGCAGCAGGTTGAACACGTAGATCCCCGCGCCCGATCCCACGACGCCGCCGGCCAGCAGCACCAGCCCCATCGGCAGGTCGACGGTGCGGCGGCGCAGATGCGCCAGCACCCCCGAGATAGACGACGCGACGACCTGATTCGCCCCCGTCGCCACCGCCACCCCCGGCGGCACCCCGATGAAGAACAGCAGCGGCGTGATCAGGAACCCGCCGCCAACCCCGAACATCCCCGACAAGATCCCCACCAGCCCGCCGATCCCGAACAATGTCAGGGCGTTGAGCGAAATCTCGGCGATCGGCAGGTAGATCTGCATCGGGGGCGCGGTGTCCGGAGGTGGCGGGGAACCCCATTCCGCTTAGCGCGGGCGGGGCCAAGAAAACAGGGGCGACGTTACATTTGCCGGACAAAAGCCCGCGTTGTCGCCCCCCGGCCCGTGCCTCATCGCTCCTTGACGTAGGGCTGCCCGCCCGCCCGCGGCGGGATCGCCTTGCCGACGAAACCCGCCAGGATGACCACCGTCAGGATGTAGGGCAGCGCCTGCATGAACGCCGCCGGCACCGAGAACAGGCCGAGGTCGAGGTTGGGATAGCGGTTGGCCACCGCCTCGAGCAGGCCGAACAGCATCGTGGCGCCCAGCGCCTGCCACGGCCGCCACTTGGAAAAGATCAGCGCCGCCAGCGCGATATAGCCGCGCCCGGCCGACATCTCCTTGACGAAACCGGCGGCGAGGCCGGTGGCGAGGTAGGCGCCCGCGAACCCGGACAGAACCCCGGTGATGGTGAGCGCGAGATAGCGCATCCGGATCACCGAGATGCCGGCGGTGTCCACCGCCTCGGGCGCCTCGCCCACCGCGCGCAGCCGCAGCCCGAAGCGGGTGCGATACAGCACCCACCACGTCAGCGGCACGCAGGCGAAGGCGACATAGACCAGCAGCGTGTGCCCCGAGATCACCTCGGCATAGATCGGGCCCAGCACCGGCACCCCGCGCAGGGTTTCGACGAACGGCAGGTCGAGCGACGAAAACCGCGCGGCGCCGGTCAGCGCCGGGGTGCGGCCGCCCTGCTGGAACAGGTTCTGCGCCGCCAGCACCGTCAGCCCCGAGGCGAGGAAGTTGATCGCCACGCCCGAGATGAGCTGGTTGCCCCGGAAGGTGATCGAGGCGACGGCGTGCAGCATCGCCATCAGGATCGCCGCGACGATCCCCGCGCCCAGCCCGACCCAGACCGAGCCGGTCAGCGCCGCCACCGCCGCCGAGGCGAAGGCCGCCATCAGCATCTTGCCCTCGAGGCCGATGTCGAACACGCCCGAGCGTTCCGAATAGAGCCCGGCAAGGCAGGCGAACAGCAGCGGCGTGGCCAGCCGGATCGCGGAATCGAGGATCTGGAGGATCGTCAGGAAATCCATCAGCCGCGCCTCCGCCGCATGAACAGCCATTCGATCGGCATCCGCACCATGTTGTCGAGCGCGCCGGTGAACAGGATCACCAGCGCCTGGATGACGACGATCAGCTCACGCGGGATCGACATCCACAGCGACAGTTCCGCCCCGCCCTGGTAGAGAAAGCCGAACAGCAGCGCCGCCAGCAGCACCCCGAAGGGGTGGTTGCGGCCCATCAGCGCCACCGAGATGCCGATGAAGCCCGCCCCCTCGACCGCGTTCAGCACCAGCCGCTCGGCCTCGCCCATGACGTTGTTGACCGCCATCAGCCCCGACAGCCCGCCCGAGATCAGCATCGCATACATGGTGATGCGCACCGGCGAGATTCCGGCATAGACCGAGGCCGGCTGGCTTTGCCCGAAGGCGCGGATCTGGTAGCCCAGCCGCGTGTGCCACAGCAGCGCCCAGACGCCGACGCAGGCCGCCAGCGCGATGAACAGGCTGATGTTGGCCGGCGTCCGGTCCGAGAACGGGATCCCCACCACCCCGAGGATCTGGTGAAGCCGCGGCAGGTTGGTGCCCTCGGGAAAGCGCGGCGTGGCCGGGTCCATCGCGCCTTCGGGGCGCAGCACGTTGACCAGCAGGTAGGTCAGCAGCGCGGCGGCGATGAAGTTGAACATGATCGTGGTGATCACGATGTGGCTGCCGCGCTTGGCCTGGAAATAGGCCGGCACCGCCGCCCACGCCGCGCCGAACAGCGCGCCGCCCGCCACCGCCGCCGGCAGCGCCAGCGCCCAGTGCGGCCACGGCAGCGCCAGGCACACCAGCGCCACCCCCAGCCCGCCGACGGTGGCCTGCCCCTCGCCGCCGATGTTGAACAGGCTGGCCTGGAACGCGACCGCCACCGCAAGCCCGGTGAACAGGAAGTTGGTGGTGTAATACAGCGTGTAGCCCCAGCCGTAGGACGAACCCAGCGCCCCGTCGACCATCAGCTTGGTCGCCTCCCACGGGTCCTGGCCGATCGCCAGGATCACCAGCCCCGAGATCGCGAAGGCGATGATCACGCTGACCAGCGGCACCAGCACGACATCGGCCCATTTCGGCATCCGCTCCATCCTCAGGCCGCCTTTCCGTCCATGCCCGCCATCAGCATCCCCAGTTCGCGCTGGTCGGTCTCGTCGGGCAGCCGCTCGCCCATGATGCGGCCGTCGAACATCACCGCGATGCGGTCCGACAGGCTCATGATCTCGTCCAGTTCGACCGAGACCAGCAAGATCGCCTTGCCCGCGTCGCGCAGCCGGATCAGCCGCTGGTGGATGAACTCGATCGCGCCGATGTCGACGCCGCGGGTCGGCTGGCCGACCAGCAGCAGGTCGGGGTTGCGCTCGATCTCGCGCGCCAGCACCAGCTTCTGCTGGTTGCCGCCGGAAAAGCTGCGCGCCTGCAGGAACGGGTCGGGCGGGCGGACGTCGAACCGCTCCAGCTCGCCCCGGGTGGCCTTCAGGATGGCGCGGTTGTCCATGAACAGCGCGTTCTTCTGGTAGGCCGGGTCGTGGTGATAGCCGAAGGCGATGTTCTCCCACGCCGCGAAATTCATGATCAGGCCCAGCCGCTGGCGATCCTCGGGCACGTGCGCGATACCGTCGGCGCGCCGGCTCTGGCCGTCCGAGTGGCGGCCCGACAGGTCGATCTCGCGGCCGTTGATGCGCACCCGGCCGGTTCCGGCGGTGATCCCGCCCAGCACCTGCAGCAGTTCCGACTGGCCGTTGCCCGAAACCCCGGCGATGCCCAGGATCTCGCCCGCGCGCACCTTCAGCCCGATGCCCTTCAGCCGCTCGACCCCGTCGTCGTCGGTGACGCGGAGGTTCTCGACCTCGAGCACGGTATCGCCCGGCGTCGCCGGCACCTTCTCGACCCGCAGCAGCACCTTGCGGCCCACCATCAGTTCGGCCAGTTGCTCGGGGCTGGTGGTGTCGGTCTTGACGGTCGCGGTCATCTCGCCCCGGCGCATCACGCTGACGGTGTCGGTGACGGCCATGATCTCGCGCAGCTTGTGGGTGATCAGGACGATCGTCTTGCCCTCGCGCCGCAGGTTCTCGAGGATGCGGAACAGGTGGTCGGCCTCGGCCGGGGTCAGCACCCCCGTGGGCTCGTCCAGGATCAGCACCTCGGCCTGGCGATACAGCGCCTTGAGAATCTCGACCCGCTGCTGGTGGCCGACGCTCAGATCCTCGATCTTCGCGTCGGGATCGACGTGCAGTTCATAATCGCGCGCCAGCGCCGTCAGCGCCTTGCGCGCCTTGGCCAGCGACGGGCGCAGCAGCGCCCCGGATTCGACCCCGAGGATGACGTTTTCCAGCACGGTGAAGTTCTGCACCAGCTTGAAATGCTGGAACACCATGCCGATGCCGGCGCGGATCGCGGCCTGGCTGTCGGGGATCTGGGTTTCCCGGCCGCGGATCAGGATTTGGCCGGCGTCGGCCTTGTAGAAGCCGTAGAGAATCGACATCAGCGTCGACTTGCCGGCGCCGTTCTCGCCGATGATGCCGTGGATCGTGCCCGGCATCACCCGCAACGAGATGTCGCGGTTCGCCTGCACCGGCCCGAAGGCCTTCGAGATGCCGCGCAGTTCGATCGCCGGCTCGGTGGCCGAGGGGGCGGCCGCCGGCCGCCCCCCCGTCGCTTCCGCTGCAACGCCGCGATCCATTCAGAACGCGATCGCCGGGCAGGTGTTGTCGGACATGTAGTCGTGCACGACCAGTTCGCCCGAGGCGATCTGCTCGGCCGCCGCGTCCACCGCCGCCTTCATCTCGTCGGTGATCAGCGCCGCGTTGTGCTCGTCCAGCGCATAGCCCACGCCGCCGGAGGCGAGGTTCATGTTGAAAAAGCCGGTCTCGAGGTCTTCTCCGGCCATGAATGCGTCGTAGACGGCGTTGTCGACCCGCTTGAGCATCGAGGTCAGCACCGCGCCGGGCTGAAGGTAGTTCTGGTTCGAATCGACCCCGATCGCCAGCTTGCCCTCGTCGGCGGCGGCCTGCAGCACCCCGATGCCGGTGCCGCCGGCGGCGGCATAGATCACGTCGGCGCCCTGGCTGATCTGGGCGCGCGTCAGCTCGCCCCCGCGCACCGGATCGTTCCACGCCGCCGGTGTCGTGCCGGTCATGTTGGCGACGATCTCGGCATCGGGGTTGACCGCCTTGACGCCCTGGGCATAGCCGCAGCCGAACTTGCGGATCAGCGGAATGTCCATGCCGCCGACAAAGCCCACCGTGCCGGTTTCCGAAGCCATCGCGGCCAGCATCCCGACCAGATACGAGCCTTCGTGCTCGGCGAACACCACCGAGCGGACGTTGGGCTGATCGACCACCATGTCGATGATCGCGAAGGTGGTGTCGGGGTAGTCGGGCGCAACCTCGTTCAGCACGTCGCCGAAGGCGAAGCCGGTCATCACCACGGGGTTGGCACCGGCCTCGGCAAGGCGGCGCAGCGCCTGTTCGCGCTGGGCTTCCGATTGCATCTCAAGCTCGCGGTAGCTGCCGCCGGTCTCTTCCGCCCAGCGCCGGGCGCCGTTGTAGGCGGCCTCGTTGAACGACTTGTCGAACTTGCCGCCGAGGTCGAAGATCAACGCCGGCTCGGCCAGCGCGGCCCCGGCGCCAAGCGCCAGGACAGCGGCGGTGCCGAGAATGGATCGCATCGAGGTCATGAAGTGTCTCCCGGTTGTGGTTGGGGTGCGGCGCCGCGGCGCGCACCCGGGAAGGTGCAGATCCCGCTCCGGATCATCGGCGAATAAGGGCGCAGGGCACAAGGGCGGTCAACCCATTTTTGATGCGGCGCCGCTCGGCTGCGCACAGAGGTCGCGGGCCATGACCAGGGCGTCGTTGTCGGGGCCGAAATAGGCCCACCGCCGGCCGGTGGCGGCGAAACCGGCCGCAAGGTAAAGCTGGCGCGCCGCGACATTGCCCTCGGCCACCTCGAGAAACGCGCGCACCGCGCCGCGCCGCGCGGCCTCGGCCAGGAACCCCGCCAGCAGCGCCCGCCCGCGCCCGCGCCGCCGCGCCTCGGGCGCGATGGCAAGCGTCAGCAACTCGGCCTCGTCGGCGATCGCGCGACCCAGCGCAAAGCCCGCGCCGTCGTCGTCGGCGACCACAAAGCAGCGCGGATCGGCCAGGAAGGTGGCAAAGCCCGCCGCCGGCCACGGGGCCGGCACGGTGAAGCAACGGGCATGAAGTGCGGCAAGCGTGGCGGCGTCGGGGGGCGGGGCGGGGCCGTCGGGCCCGGCGCTCATCTTGCGGCCACCACCGCCGGCGGCGGCGGGGCCGGCGCGGCGTCGGGCGGGCGCAGGTAAAGCGGCGCGGGGCGCGCCACCGGCCCGGCCGCGGCGCGCGCCGCGGCGATGCGCGCGATCGCCTCGGGGGCGGGGCAGGCGGGGACAAGCGCGCGCCCGCCGGTCAGCGCGGCCAGCGCCGCCGCCGCCGCCCCCACCACGTCGAGGCCGCTTCCCCGCCACGCGGCGGGCAGCGCCTCGGGCAGGCCCACCCACGGCGCGCCCGCCAGTTCCGCGCCCGGCATCACCCGCGCCACCGCCACCTGGCCGTGCAGCGTCGCGACCGCGGCCAGCACCGCGCCGGGCTGCGCGACGGCCAGCGCCTCGAACCCGCTCACCCCCACCGCCGGCACGCCAAGGCCCAGCGCCAGCCCGCGCGCGGCGGCCACCGCGCCGCGCACGCCGGTGAAATTGCCCGGGCCGGTCCCCACCCCCAGCGCGGCCAGCTCGCGCCAGCCGGCGCCGCCCTCGGCCAGCACCGCCTCGAGCAGCGTCATCACCCGCTCGGCCTCGCCGCGCCCGATCTCGTGGTGGCGCGCGGCCAGCACCCGCCCGCCCGAAAGCAACGCGGCCGCGCACAGCGCGGCCGACGTGTCGAAGCCTAGAACCAGGCCCTCAGGCGGCAACGGGCCGCACCTCGACCACCTCGGGAATGAAGTGGCGCAGCAGGTTCTCGATCCCCATCTTGAGGGTCAGCGTCGACGACGGGCAGCCCGCGCAGGCGCCCTGCATGTGCAGGTAGACGACGCCGCGCTCGAACCCGTGAAAGGTGATGTCGCCGCCGTCCTGGGCCACCGCCGGGCGCACGCGGGTATCAAGCAACTCCTTGATCTGGCGCACGATATCTGAATCCGGCCCGTCGTGCTCGGCGTGGCCCGCGCCCGCCTGCTCGCCCGCCATCACCGGCGCGCCCGACTGGTAGTGCTCCATGATCGCGCCCAGCAGCGCGGGCTTGATATGATCCCACTCGATCGCGGCGGCCTTGGTCACGGTGACGAAATCGGGCCCGAAGAACACCCCGGTGACGCCGTCGACGGCGAACAGCCGCTGCGCCAGCGGCGACGGGCCGGCGGCCTCGGGGCCGGGGAAATCGGCGGTCCCGGCGGCGAGCACCTCCTGGCCCGGCAGGAATTTCAGCGTCGCGGGGTTCGGGGTCGATTCGGTCTGGATGAACATGCTGGTCTCCGAGTATTCCGGTCAGATATGCGGGGGCGGGCCCCCGAAGTCAAGGTTTGGAACCATTCCAGACTGCCGCCGCGCAACCCCGCGCACCCCGCGCGCGCGCCTACGACACCGCTTCCAGCCGCTCCTGCGACAGCGACCCGGGCACGATCGTCATCGGGATCGGCAATGTCCCGGCGTTGCGCGACAGATAGCTGACCAGCGGCCCCGGCCCGCCCTCGGTGCCCGCGCCCAGCACCAGCACCCCGATCTCCGAATCCTCGCGCACCTGGGCGAGGATCTCCTGCACCGGCTCGCCCTCGCGCACCACCAGTTCGGGCTCGATCCCGTGCTTGGTGCGCATCCACTTGGCGAACACCTCGAAATGCGCCTCGATCCGCTCCTGCGCCTCGGCGCGCATCAGGTCGCCCACCCCGATCCAGTGCTGGAACTCCTCGGGCGGGATCACCGACAGGATCTGCACCCCGCCGCCGGTATGCGCCGCGCGCAACGCGGCGAAACGCATCGCGTTCAGGCATTCGCGGCTGTCGTCGAGCACCACCAGGAACTTGCGCATCATACCCCCTCCGGCGGGCGATCATGGCGCAGGCGGGCCGCGCTGGCAACAGCGGCGCAGGCGCGCAGGGCAGGGCGCGCACATGCCCCCGCCCTTCACCTTGGCGCAAATACTCACTTCCCCCACGCCGCCCCCGGCGCCGCGATTGCCCCTTTCGCGCGCCGCCCGCGCTGCTAGGCTGGCACCATGACCGACCTTGACCAAGCCATCGCCGCCGAGATCGCCGCCCGCCGCGACGATCTGATCGCACTCACCCAGGACCTGATCCGCATCCCCACCCTCAACCCGCCGGGGCGCAACTACCGCGAGATCTGCGACTATCTCGCCGCCCGCCTCGAACGCGGGGGCTTCGCGGTCGAGATGGTGCGCGCGACCGGCGCACTGGCCGACAGCGACCGCCACCCGCGCTGGAACCTCGTCGCGCGGGCCGAGGGCGCCCGCCCCGGCGATTGCGTGCACTTCAACAGCCACCACGACGTGGTCGAGGTCGGCCACGGCTGGACCACCGACCCCTTCGGCGCCGAGCTGCGCGACGGGCGCATCTACGGGCGCGGCGCGTGCGACATGAAGGGCGGGTTGGCCGCCTCGATCGTCGCGGCCGAGGCGTTCCGCGCGCTCTGCCCCGACCATGCCGGCGCGATCGAGATCTCGGCCACCGCCGACGAGGAATCGGGCGGCTACGGCGGCGTCGCCTACCTTGCCGAGCGCGGGTATTTCGACCCCGCCCGCGTGCAGCACGTCATCATCCCCGAGCCGCTCAACAAGGATCGCATCTGCCTCGGCCATCGCGGCGTGTGGTGGGCCGAGATCGAGACCCACGGCCGCATCGCCCACGGCTCGATGCCGTTCCTCGGCGATTGCGCGGTGCGCCACATGGGCGCGGTGCTGGCCGAGATGGAGGAAACGCTGTTCCCGCTGCTGGGCGCGCGCCGCACCGACATGCCGGTGGTGCCGGAAGGCGCGCGCTCGTCCACGCTCAACATCAACGCCATCCATGGCGGCGAGCCGGTGCAGGAGGCCGATTACACCGGCCTGCCGGCGCCCTGCGTGCCCGACCGCTGCCGCATCACCATCGACCGCCGCTTCCTGATCGAGGAGGATATCACGCAGGTGAAGGCCGAGGTGGTGGCGATGCTCGAACGGGTCAAGGCGCGCCGGCCCTCGTTCGTCTACGAGGTGCGCGACCTGTTCGAGGTCCAGCCCACCATGACCGACCGCGATGCGCCGGTGGTGCGCACCGTCGCCGCGGCGATCGAGCGGGTGCTGGCGCGCGCGCCCGATTACGTCGTCTCGCCCGGCACCTACGACCAGAAGCACATCGACCGCATCGGCCGGCTGAAGAACTGCATCGCCTACGGGCCGGGCATCCTCGACCTCGCCCACCAGCCCGACGAATGGGTGGGGGTGGACGACATGGTCGACAGCGCCCGCGTGATGGCCGGCGCACTGGGGGAATTGCTGGCTTGAGCCGAATTCACTCAGCGCGCGCGCATCTCAGACACTGAAACTGCAAGATCGACGACTTCATCGGCACGGTGCCTGATTTCAAAGTTGCAGCAATCAAATATCTGGCCCATCGGTGGCAATCCTTGGGGAAGAGTCGCAGAGACACAAGTCAGCCAGTCGTGCGCCAAGGGACGCTCGAACGCTTAACGCTTGCCGTCATCGTCGGCCGCCACCAGATCGCCCGGATCGGCAAGGCGGTCGGACCGGGGGCCGGCTCCTGACGGCGCGATGGCCCGCGCGCCGGGGATCGCCGCGCTGATTCGCCCCCCCGCTTCCCGGCCTGTCCCTGCGACAAATCGTCGAAATTACGCATCCGTGATGGCGGATTTCCCGTCGCTTTGATCCATGTCATGTTTGCCGGGCGGCCCGCGCCTGTATTCCGCCATCAACGGAGGGGCGTCCGGCCGGCGGAGCGCGCACGCCGCGCCCCCTCGCGCAGCAACACCGGCCCGGCGCCTCGGCGCGCCTTGGTGCCGGAAGCGGGAAAGGACTGAGCATGGCCCACCTTCACGACACCCACGGAGCCGCGGGCAACACCCCGCCGGCCGGCGACGGCCGCAGCGGCTTCAGGCACCTCGTCACCCTGATCGCGGTGCTGGTCACGACGCTGGTGATCGCCTCGGCGTGGCTGGTGGTGCCCTATTTCCATGAGGGTCAGAAGGCGCTCGAAGACGTCTCGAACCAGGTGTTGCAAGACCAGAACGCCGAATCCCGCACGCTGGCGCAGGTGCTGACGCGGATCGCCGAAGGCCCGGGCGATTTCGACGTCGACGCGCTCTACGCCACCGAAACCTACTTCGACCGCGTCTCGACCCCGCGCGCCGCCGCGCCCTACGAGGCCGACGAATACCACGTCTTCATCGTCAACGAGACGACCCACATCTTCGAACTGCCGCAGTCGCTGCCCGAGGCGCGGCTGATCATCGGCGACCGGGTGATCGAGCCCTACGACATCGAGGGCCCGGTTGCGACCGACCACCACCGCACCACCGAGATCCGCTTTCCCAAGGTCGGCCCCGACGGGCAGCCCTACCTCGACGGCAGCGACCAGACCCTGACGCTCGAGATCGCGAACAGGTGGGACGGCGAGGCCAACACCCCGCGCCAGGTGTCGTGGGAGATGCCGATCGACTATCCCGACGCGGCCTCGACGCTGACCTCGCCGATGATCATCATGTCGGTGGCGGCGGGGCTCTTGTCGGTCACCCTCACGCCGTGCCTGATCCAGCTCATCGTCGTCTACATGGCCACGATCACCGGCATCGGCGCCGAACAGGCCGGCCGCGCCGGCGTCATCCCGGCCGCCGCGCGCCGCCAGATGCTGATCAACGCCGCGGGCTTCGTCGTCGGCTTCATGCTGTTCTACACCGCCGCCGGCGCGCTGATCGGCTATGCCGGCAAGCAGGCGCAGATGATGTTCGACGCCTACAGCCGCGAAATGGCCTTCGCCACCGGCGTGCTGGTGATCGCGATGGGCATCTGGATGGGCATCAAGTCGCGTGCGCCGCTGGTGTGCCGGATGCCGGTGCCCGCCGGCGTGCGCACTTCGGACAAGAGCGGCTTCCTGCGCTCGGCGCTGCTGTCGGCGGGCTTCTCGCTGGGCTGCATGGTGTGCTTCTCGGGCGCGATCATGGCGACGCTGTTCGTCTACGTCGGCGCGCTGGGCTCGGCCACCACCGGGGCGATGATCCTGTTCCTGTTCTCGGTCGGGGTCGCGGTTCCGTTCCTGGCCGCCGCCTTCTTCCTGTCGCGGACGATGTCGGTGATGAACTGGATCTCGAAATACAGCCCCACCATCGGCTTCATCAGCATGCTGATCATCGTCGGCTTCGGGATCATCCTGATCACCGACAACTTCCACACGGTCAGCGACATCATCTATCCTTGGCTGGGCCTCGACTGACCCCATATGACGACGGGGCCGGGCGCCTTCGTGCCCGGTTTCGCCCCCGCCACGAGGCGAACAGGCACGACGCGAACAGGAGCGTGACAATGTCCAGAACCGCAGACACCACCCCCCCCGCCGCCCCGGGACGGCGCAGCGTGCTTCACCTGCTTGTCGGCGGCGGTCTGATCGTGGCGGCCGGCGGTGTCGGCTGGGCGCTGGCACGGCGCGGCGGCGGCGCCGTCAGCTTCGGCTCGCTGCTCAACTACGCCTTCGTGCAGGCCGCGAACGGCGGCCCGATCTCGGTGGTCGACACCCGCAATGACGAGCTGGTGGGCGTGCTCGGCGCCCCCGAGACGGCGGGGCCGCTGCTGGTCTCGGCGCCGCTGTCGCGGCTGATCCTGCCGCTGGCGGCCGAGGGTTCGGTCGCGCTTTACGACATCGAGGCCGACGCCACCGAGGCCATGATCGCGCTCGACCTCACGCCCGACAGCATGAACGTCAGCCCCGACGGCTACCTGCTGGTGGCGGCGGATTCGGCGGCCGGGCGCGTGGCGGTCGTCAACCTTGCCGAAAAGCGCCTGGTCTCGACCCTCGACGGCTTCGTGAACCCCGGCAACATCGCCTTTTCCAGCGACTCGGGCTACGCCTTCATCCCCGAGCCGTCGACCAGCCGCATTCGCGTCATCAACGCCTTTTCCGGCGCCGAGAGCGAGGCGATCCCGCTCAGCATCGGCGGCCCGACCGAGGAATTCAGCGCGCTGACCCGCACCCCCAACGGGGTTTACGGCATGGTCGTGGGGCGCGAAGCCGGCGAGATGGCGGTGATCCAGTTCCGCGGCGCGCTGGAATACAAGAAACTCGCGGTCGGCGGCAATCCCACCCGCCCCTACGGCACCGCCGACGGGCAATACGTCATGGTCGCCTCCAACGACGATCGCACGCTGTCGATCTACTCGACGGCCTATTTCGATCTTCAGGCGAAGATCCCCGCGCCCGCCGACGTGACCTCGATCGCCACCGGCTATTTCGAGACCCTGGCCTACATCGTCAGCTCGTCCGAGAAGAAGGCGATGGTGGTCGATCTCGAACACATGGAGCAGGTGGCCGAGGTTGCCTTCCCCGGCGTGCCGGGCCCGGCGGTGGTCGATGCCGACGGCAAGAAGCTGTATGTCGCGATGACCGACACCGGCGAGATGGCGGTGGTCGACGTGTTCGAGCGCAAGGTGCTGACGACGGTGCCGGGGGTGGGGCCGAACCCCTACCAGGCAACCCTCGCCGTCACCAACAACTACTGCCACTGAGGGTGACGATGGCGGGAAGAACGCTTGCACTCGTCGTCGCCGGTGTGGTGGCGCTTACGCCGATGATGACCGCGGCCGCCGAAACCACCGCGGTGCTGTCGGCCGCCATGTCGTGCCCGATGTCCGACCCGCCGGTGCTGCGCCGGCTGCTGCAACGCCTGCCGGGGGTGACGTCGGTCGAGGTTTCCTACGACGACAAGACCGTGACGGTGGTCTACGACGACGCGCTGTCCTCGCCCGAGGATTTCCTCGCCGCCTACGAGGATTTCGGCATCGAGGCCGGCCTCGCCGACGCGATGCCGGCGGAAGGCGACGCCCCCGCGGGCCGGTAGGCCCGGGCCCGCCCGGCCCCTTACCCCGGAGGCGCGCGCCTGAAGCGCGGCGCGTGGGTGCAGGCGCCGCCTCCGTCGTGGCGGCCCCCGCCGATGTCGCAGGACGGGCACTCCTGGATTTCCTGCCCGTGCCGGCGGCTTCAGCGCCCGACCGCCGCCCGCCAGTGGCGCCGGCACAACGGCTCGTAGGTTTCGTTGCCGCCGATCTGCACCTGCGCGCCTTCGGTCAGCGCATGGCCGTCGGGGCCACGGCGCACCACCATCGTCGCCTTCTTGCCGCAATGGCAGATCGTGCGCACCTCGCGCATCTCGTCGGCCAGCGCCAGCAGCGCCGCCGAGCCGGGAAACAGCCGCCCCATGAAGTCCACCCGCAGCCCGTAGCACATCACCGGCAGGTGCAGGTCGTCGACGACGCGGGCAAGCTGCCAGACCTGCTCTTCGGTCAGGAATTGCGCCTCGTCCACGAAGACGCACGCGCAGGGCCCGGCCGCGAGCCGCCGCACAAGGCGCGCGTAAAGGTCGTCGCCGGGGTCGAAGGTGTCGGCGCTGGCGCCGATGCCGATGCGCGAGGCGATCCTGCCGGCGCCGGCGCGATCGTCGAGGCGGGCGGTGAGCAGGCAGGTTTCCATCCCCTGCTCGCGGTAATTGTGCGACGCCTGCAGCAGGATCGTCGACTTGCCGGCGTTCATCGTCGAGTAGTGGAAATAGAGCTTGGCCATGGCCGCTTCTGGCGCGGTCGCGCGCCGCGATCAAGCGCCGAGCGCGCGGCGCGTTGCCCTGCCACCACCGGCGCCGGCGCCGGTGGTGGCCGGGAAAGTGAGTATTTGAGCCAAGATGAAGGGGGATTGGCGGGGCAGGGTGTCTTCGCCGGCGGGTTGGTCCGGGGCCGGTCGCCGGGCCGGAATATCCCGTCCCGGATCGCAGGCGCCCGCACCGGGCAGCCCTGCGCCGCCCCCCGGTCGTGCGATGGCCCGCGGTGCCGTGGACGGCGGCTCGGCCGCGGGGCCCGCGCCGGCCGCGATGCCGCCCCCCCCCCGAGTGCCCCCCGGGGTGCCGCCCCGGCGCAGGGCGTGCAGGTTCAGCGAGACGCGGAAACGCTGTAGGCGGCCGTGGCCTTTTGCCGCGGCCGTCGCGCGGGGCGCCGGCGCGGGGCGTCGGCGCCCGCGCCCTCGGCGCGGTGGGCGCGGGCCGGGGCGGCACCGGCGTTGGCCGACCGATGCGCGCCCGGCTGCGGCCCGGGCTTCTGGCCCGGCCTGCCGCCGGCCTTCTGCCGCCCGCCGCCGGGCTTCGCACCGGGCTTCGCACCGGGTTTCGCGCCCGCGAAACCGGCCGCGGGCCGGGTGCCGCCGATCACCGGCAGCACCGCCTTCAGCGTCTTTTCCACCGCCGCCAGCTCGTCGATCTCGCCCGGGGCGCAGAACGCCACCGCCCGGCCCGCCGCGCCGGCGCGCGCGGTGCGCCCGATGCGGTGGACGTAGTTCTCGGCCACGTTCGGCAGGTCGTAGTTGTAGACGTGGCGGACCAGCGGAATGTCGAGGCCGCGGGCGGCCACGTCGGTGGCGACCATCACCGAAATCTCGCCGGCGCGGAACGACGCCAGCACCCGCTCGCGCTGGTTCTGCGAGCGGTTGCCGTGGATCGCCCCGGCGATGAAGCCCCAGCCATCGAGCAGCTTGGCCAGCTTGTCGGCGCCGTGCTTGGTGCGGCAGAACACCAGCGCCGCCTCGCCCTCGTGGCCGCGCAGATATTCTTCGAGCAGCCTGGCCTTGTCGCCCTGGTTGATGAAATGCACCGCCTGGTCGATGCGGTCGGCGACCTGGCCCGGCGGGTTCACCGCGACGCGCACCGGGTTGTCGAGGTAGGCGGCCGCAAGCTCGTCCATCGCCTTGGGCATGGTGGCCGAGAACAGCATCGTCTGCCGCTTGGCCGGCAACAGCCGCACGATCCGGCGCAGCGCGTGGATGAAGCCGATGTCGAGCATCTGGTCGGCCTCGTCCAGCACCAGAAAGCCGGTGTGGTCGAGCGCCATCGCCCCGCGTTCGAGCAGGTCGATCAGCCGGCCGGGCGTGGCTACCAGGATGTCGGTGCCGCGCGCCAGCGCCGCGGTCTGGCGGTTGAGCGAGGCGCCGCCCATCACCGTGACCACCCGCAGCCCGGTGCCGGCGCGGAAGATCTCGAGCGCGGCGGCGATCTGGTTCACCAGCTCGCGCGTCGGCGCGAGGATCAGCGCGCGCACGCGGCGCGGCTGCGGCCGGCGGTCGTCGGCGGCCAGAAGGTCGATCAGCGGCAGCCCGAAGGCCGCGGTCTTGCCGGTGCCGGTCTGCGCCAGCCCCAGAACGTCGCGGCCGGCCAGCACCTCGGGGATCGCCTGGGCCTGGATCGGGGTGGGCACGGTCAGCCCGGTGCGGGCGATCACGGCGACACGGCGCGGATCGAGCCCGAGGGCGGTGAAATCGGTCATGGATATCCTGTCTCGCGGCCGGGCCGCGGGTATCGCGGCCCCGCGGGGCCGCAGTTGCAAGGATGCGGGGGCGGGGCGAACCCCTTCCCGCCGGACCCCTGCGTGATGTGGGAACCTGTCGTCATCGTCCCGACCGGTCGTGCGCAGGACATGCGCGCGGGCTGCTCACGCGGCAGCGGGGCGGGTCGACCCGTTGCACATGGCCCCGCGCGCCGCCGCTGTCAAGCCTGTGCCTTGCCGTGCGCCGGGCTGTGGGGCGATGATCGCCCATTGCGTGTCGGCCAATGTCATTTCGGATCAAGGCTACCTCCCATTCGGTAATCTTGAATCCCTCCGTCGCTGATCTGGGAATCCTCGAACATCAACGGACCCTGGGCCATGAGCTGCGACATGGTGTTCCCATTCCTGGTGTTCCCATTCCTGGCGGACTTCAAAGAGGCGGTTCGATCCCGCGCCCCTCGGCCCCATCCCCCCCACGCACCTTGCCGGCGAGAGCCCGCCGGCGGGCGCTGGCACGATCGCGGGGGCGGCGCTCAGACCGCCTCCACCTTCACCGCCGCGAACTTGAACTCGGGGATCTTGCCGTAGGGGTCGAGCGCGGGGTTGGTCAGCACGTTGGCCGCCGCCTCGACGAAGGCGAAGGGCACGAACACCATGTCGGGCGCCACCGCGCGGTCGGCCCGCGCCATCAGCGTGATCGCCCCGCGCCGGGTTTCCAGCCGCACCATCCCGCCCGGCGCCACCCCCAGTGCCCGCAGCGTGGCCGGGTGGAGCGAGCAGTTCGCCTCGGGCTCCACCGCATCCAGCACCTTGGAGCGCCGGGTCATCGAGCCGGTGTGCCAGTGTTCCAACTGCCGCCCCGTGGTCAGCACCATCGGATACTCGGCATCGGGCAGCTCGTCGGGCGGGATCACCGAGGCGGGGGTGAACCGCGCCCGCCCGCCGGCGCGCGGAAACCCGTCGCCGAACACCACCGCCTCGCCCGGATGGTCGGGGGCGGGGCAGGGGTAGGTGACGGCGCCCTCGGCCTCGAGCCGCGCCCAGGTGATGTTGTCGAGGCTTTCCATGCCGCGCTTCATCTCGGCGAACACCTCGGACGGGTGGGTATAGGCCCAGTCGAGGCCCAGCCGGCGCGCCAGATCGACGGTGATCGCCCAGTCCTCGCGCGCCTCGCCCGGCGGCGGCACCGCGCGGCGGCCGATCTGCACCTGCCGGTTGGTGTTGGTCACGGTGCCCGATTTCTCGAAGAAGGCCGAGGCCGGCAGGATCACGTCGGCGTAGTTCGCGGTTTCGGTCAGGAAGATGTCCTGCACCACCAGATGTTCCAGCTTTGCCAGCGCCGCGCGGGCGTGGGTCACGTCGGGGTCGGACATGGCGGGGTTCTCGCCCAGGATATACATGCCGCGAATGTCGCCCGCGTGCACCGCGTCGAGGATCTCGGTGACGGTCAGGCCCTTGTCGGCCGAAAAGTCGTCCGCGCCCCAGAGGCCGGTGAAATGCGCGCGCACGCCGGCATCGGTCACGCTTTGATAATCGGGCAGGAACATCGGCACGAGGCCCGCGTCGGACGCGCCCTGCACGTTGTTCTGCCCGCGCAGCGGGTGCAGCCCGGTGCCGGGCCGGCCGACATGGCCGCACATCAGCGCGAGGCTGATCAGGCAGCGCGAATTGTCGGTGCCGTGGATGTGCTGCGAGATGCCCATCCCCCAGAAGATCATCCCCGCCCGCGCCGTGGCGAATTCGCGCGCCACGGCGCGCAGCGTTTCGGCCGGGATGCCGCAATGCTCGGCCATCTTCTCGGGGGCGAAACCGGCCAGATGCGCCTTTTCCGCCTCCCAGTTCTCGGTGAAGGCCGCGATATACTGGCGGTCGTAAAGCCCTTCCTCGACGATCGTCGCCATGATCGCGTTCAGCATCGCCACATCCGCGCCGGGGCGGAATTGCAGCATGTGGGTGGCGTGGCGCGCCAGCGCCTGCCCGCGCGGGTCCATCACGATCAGCTTGCCGCCGCGTTTGGCGAACTGCTTGAAATAGGTCGCGGCGACGGGGTGGTTTTCCACCGGGTTGGCGCCGATGACGATGGCGACATCGGCGTTCTCGATCTCGTTGAAGGTGGCGGTGACGCCGCCCGAGCCCACGTTCTCGATCAGGGCGAACACCGACGAGGCATGGCACAGCCGCGTGCAATGATCGACGTTGTTGTGCCCGAAGCCCTGGCGGATCAGCTTCTGGAACAGATAGGCCTCTTCGTTGGTGCATTTGGCGCTGCCGAAACCCGCGACCGAGGCGCCCCCGTGCGCGTCGCGCAGCCGGGCAAGGCCGCCCGCCGCCGCCGCCATCGCCTCGTCCCACGTCGCCTCGCGGAACACCTCGGCCCAGTTCGCGGGATCGACGTTCAGCCCCTTGGCGGGCGCGTCGGCGCGCCGGATCAGCGGTTTCGTCAGCCGGTGGGGGTGGTGGATGTAGTCGAAGCCGAAGCGGCCCTTGACGCACAGCCGCCCCTCGTTCGCGGGGCCGTTCAGCCCCTCGACCGCGACCACGCGATCGTCGCGCACCTTGAGCGAAACCTGGCAGCCGACGCCGCAGAACGGGCAGACCGAGGCCACCTCGCGGTCGCAGGCGCGGCTGTCGCCGTGCTGGCGGGCGTCGACTAGGGTGGCGGGCATCAGCGCGCCGGTGGGGCAGGCCTGCACGCATTCGCCGCAGGCCACGCAGGTGGACTCGCCCATCGGGTCGTCGAAGTCGAACACCGGGAAGGCATCGTGGCCGCGCCCGCCCATGCCGATGACGTCGTTCACCTGCACCTCGCGGCAGGCGCGCACGCACAGCCCGCAGGCGATGCAGGCATCGAGGTTGACGCGCATCGCGACGTGGCTGTCGTCAAGCAGCGGGATGCGCTCGGCGTCCATGGTCGGAAACCGGCTGGTGGCGACGCCCGCCGCCTCGGCCATGTCCCAGAAATGCGACGCGCGGTCGTGGGCGGCGGCGCGTTCGGGCTGGTCGGCCAGCAGCAGTTCGAGGACGGTCGCGCGGGCCTTCTCGGCGCGCGGGGTGTCGGTGTGCACCACCATCCCCTCGGCCGGCGCGCGGCAGCACGACGGCGCCAGCACCCGCTCGCCCTCGATCTCGACCATGCAGGCGCGGCAGTTGCCGTCGGGGCGGTAGCCGGGCGCGGGCTTGTGGCAGAGGTGGGGCAGGGTGGTGCCTTCGCGCCGCGCCACCTCCCACAGCGTTTCGCCGGGGCGGGCGGTGACATCGCGGCCGTCGAGGGTGAAGGCGATGGCGGGGGCGGTGTTTCCGTCAGGCATGGCGGGGGGCTTTCGCTGGCAGATCGACATCGGTGGAACTGGCTTGGCGGTCGAGGCTTTTGCCCGCCCGTGCGTCAGCACGGGCGGCGCCCGCCCGCCCCCCAGGCGGGCGCTTCCGCGCCCACCTCGGGCGGGCGCCGCCCGTGCCGGATAGCGGGCGTGACCCTGTGGACGTCATCCTCACACCTCCCCCCCGAAATGCTTCATCGTCAGCCGGATCGCGTTCGGCGCCGCCTGCCCGAGCCCGCAGATCGAGGCATCCTCCATCACCGCGCACAGGTCTTCCAGCAGCGCGCGGTTCCAGCTTGGGGCCTGCATCAGCTTCACCGCCTTCTCGCAGCCCACCCGGCACGGGGTGCACTGCCCGCACGATTCCGCCTCGAAGAAGCGCAGCATGTTCAGCGCCGCGTCGCGCGCGCGGTCGTGGTCGGACAGCACCACAACGGCGGCCGAGCCGATGAAGGAACCCAGCGGCTGCAACGTGTCGAAATCGAGCGGCACGTCGTCAAGCGTCGCCGGCAACAGCCCCGACGACGGCCCGCCGGGCTGATAGGCGGTAAACACATGCCCCTCGGCCATCCCCCCCGCCGCCGCGATCACGTCGCGGATGGTCGAGCCCGCGGGCAGCAGGTAAACCCCCGGCGCCGCCACCCGGCCCGACACCGAATAGCTGCGCAGCCCCTTGCGGCCGTTCTTCTCGACCGAATTCAGCACCTGAGGGCCTTCGCGCACCACCCGCGCGACCCAGTGCAGGGTTTCGACGTTGTGCACCAGCGTCGGCCGCCCCCACAGGCCCACCTGCGCCACATAGGGCGGGCGCAGGCGCGGCAGGCCGCGCTTGCCCTCGATCGATTCGAGCATCGCCGATTCCTCGCCGCAGATGTAGGCCCCCGCGCCGCGCCGCAGCTCGATGTAACCCGGCGCGACGAGGCCCGCCGCCTCCAGCGCCGCGATCTCGGTCGCGAGGATATGCAGCACGGCCGGGTATTCGTCGCGGATGTAGACAAAGCAGCGGTCCGCCTCCACCGCCCAGGCGGCGATCAGCATCCCCTCCAGCATCAGGTGCGGCGTGCGCTCCAGATACCAGCGGTCCTTGAAGGTGCCCGGCTCGCCCTCGTCGCCGTTGACGGCGAGGTAGCGCGGGCCCGGGTTCGCGCGCACGAAGCCCCATTTCCGCCCCGAGGGAAAGCCCGCGCCGCCCAGCCCGCGCAGGCCCGCCGCGAGCACGGTTTCCTGCACCGCCTCCCAGTCGCCGCCGGCGCGCAGTTCGGCCAGCCGGGCATAGCCGCCGCCCGCGCGATAGGCGTCAAGCGTCTGGTAGGCGGGGATGACGGGGTGCAGGTCGCCCCGGGCGACCACCTTCGCCACCGCGTCGGGCGTGGCGCGGTCGACGTGGCGATGCCCCACCTCGGCCACCGGCGCGCTGTCGCAGCGGCCCATGCAGGGCGCGCGCAGCACGCGCACGCGGGCGGGGTCGTGCCCCGCTTCCAGCGCCGCGATCAGCGCCTCCGCCCCGGCCAGTTCGCACGAGAGGGAATCGCAGACCCGGATGGTCAGGTCGGGCGGCGGCGCGTCGTCCTCGCGCAGCGGGTCGAAATGGGCGTAGAACGTCGCCACCTCCCAGACCTCGGCCATCGACAGGCGCATCTCGTGCGCCAGCGCGCGAAGATGCGGCGCCGAAAGGTGGCCGTGGGCATCCTGGATCAGGTGCAGGAACTCGATCAGCAGGTCGCGCCGCCGCGGCCGCGCGCCCAGAAGCGCCTGCACCGCGGCCAGCGCGGCGTCGTCCACCTGCCGGCCCTTGGGCGTCGCGCGCCCGCGCCCGCGGCCCGACTTCCACACGCCCTTGCCGCCTGCCCCGTCCAGTGCCATCCGTGCCTTCCCCCGCATGTTCCACGCCTGTGCCCCATCTGGATCTAGCGCACCCCGCGCCCGTGGGCGACCCGCAGGCGGCATTCCGCGCCCCGCCCGCGACGCGGATGGTGGACAAGCCGCCCCCGCCCGCCTATCCGGTTTCCCATGAGCGACACGCCGCCCCCCGCCGACCATCCCTCCGCGGACGAACCCGAGGTCGACGCCGCCGGCCTGCTGTGCCCGCTGCCGGTGCTGCGCGCGCGCAAGCGGCTGGCCGCGATGGCCCCCGGCACGGTGCTGCGGCTGATCGCGACCGACCCGGCGGCGGTGATCGACGTGCCGCATTTCTGCGCCGAGGCCGGCCACGACCTGCTGACGGTGCACGAGGGCGACGGCGCGCGCGTCTTTCGCATCCGCCGCGGCCCCGGGCCGGTTCGCACCCGCTGAGCCTCAACCGATCCCGAGCGCGGCATAGGGCACGAACCGCACCCCGTCGCCCGGTTCGATCCGCGCCGCCGCGTCGGGCAGTTCCACCAGCCCCGTCGCCCACGCCAGCCCGCCGATCCGCCCCGAGCCTTCCGAGGCGAACACCTCGGCCCGGCCGCGCGCGTCGAGCCGCGCGCGCAGATATTCGCGCCGGCCGGCCTTCTTGTTCTTGGCGAAGGCCGCGGGCACGGTGAAACCCTGCGCCTCGTGCCAGCCCGCGCCGGCCAGCAGCGACAGCGCCGGCCGCGCGAAGATCGCCGCGCAAACCATTGCCGCCACGGGGTTTCCAGGCAGCCCGAACACCGCCGCGCCCGACCATGTCGCCAGCGCCAGCGGCCGGCCCGGCTTCATCGCGATACGCCACGCGGCAAGCGCGCCGCGCGCGCGCAACAGCGCCGAGACATGGTCCTCGTCGCCGGCCGAGGCGCCGCCCGAGGTGAGGATCGCATCCGCCATGGCCGCGCCACGGTCGAGCGCGGCGGCGATCGCGGCGGCATCGTCGCGCACATGCCCGAGGTCGACCACCGCATGCCCCCAGCCCGCGACCAGCGCCCGCAGCATCGGCCGGTTGGCGTCGTAGATGCGGTGGGCGGGGGCCGGCGCGGCGGGGTCGGGCTCGATCTCGTCGCCGGTCGACAGGATGGCGACGCGCAGGCGCCGGTGCACCGCCACCCGGCCGATCCCCACCGCCGCCAGCAAGGCAAGGTCGGGTGCGCGCAGAAGGTGGCCCGCCGGCAGCGCCGGGGCGCCGGCGGCGATGTCCTCGCCGGCCGCGCGGGTATTCGCGCGCGGCCTGATCGGGCCGTCGAAAACCACGTGACGGCCGTCGCTTGCGGTGTCTTCCTCAAGCACGACGGTGTCGACGCCGGGCGGCAGGATCGCGCCGGTCAGGATGCGCACCGCGTGCCCCGGCGGCACCGCGCCGGCAAACGGCTGCCCGGCGGCGGCGCGCCCCTCCACCAGCGGCAGCCGCTGCACCCCGGCGCCGGTGGCGCCATGGGCGAAGCCATAGCCGTCGACGGCGGAATTGGCCGCCGGCGGGTTGGCGCGGCGCGCCGCCACCGCCTCGGCCAGCACCCGGCCCGCGGCCGCGTCCAGCGCCACCTCCTCGCGCCCGGTCACCGGATGCAGCGCCGCGCGCAGCCGCGCCTGCGCCTCGTCCACCGGCACCCAGGCCACGCCCTGCGGCATCGCGAAGCAATCGTCGCGCAGCCGTGGCGGGACAAGGCCGCTCACAATCCCACCTCCGCCGCGATGAAGCCGGCGATGGCGCCGGTGTCGTCCAGCGCGAACAGCGGCAGCGCCACCGCGGGCCGCGCGTCCGAGGCCACCGCGCGCAGCCCCGCCGGCCCGGGCGCCGGCCCCGCCGCCAGCGGCGGCCGGCCGGTGGCGGCGCGGTGGGCCTCGATCTTGGGATGGGGCGCGGCCTTGAAGCCCTCGACCAGCACCAGGTCGCACGGCGACAGCCGCGCCAGCAGCGCCTCGAGCGGCGGCTCGGGCGCGCCGCGCAACTCGTGCACCAGCGCCCAGCGCTCGGGCGTGGCCAGCAGCACCTCGGCCGCGCCGGCCTCGCGGTGGCGCATCGAATCGCGGCCGGGGTGGTCGATGTCGGCGGCGTGGTGGGCGTGCTTGACCGTGGCCACCCGCAGCCCGCGGGCGGTGAAATGGGCCACCAGCCGAACCACCAGATGGGTCTTGCCGGAATCCTTCCCGCCGGTCACGCCGAACACCCTCATGGCGCCGCCATCCGCTCGGCCAGGGCAAGGTCTTCGGGGGTGTTGACGTTGAAGAACGGCGCGCCCGCGGCCGGCCACACCGCCAGCCCGGCGCCGTGCGCCCCGGTCCACAGCACCACCTTGCGCAGCCCCCCCGCCAGCGCCGCGCGCAGATCGTCGCGCAACGCCACCGGCCACAGGCCGAAGGTGGGCTGCGGGCGCACCCGCCCGCCCTCGTCCACCGCCGCCAGCGCCAGCCCCGAGGGGCCGGCCGCCGTCGCCAGCCGTGCCACCAGGTCGGTTGGGAAGAACGGCGTGTCGGCGGCCGCGGTCACGATCGCCCCGGCCCCCAGCCCGGCGGCCCAGTCAAGCCCGGCCAGTACCCCCGCCAGCGGCCCCGGAAACCCCGCGACGCTGTCGGCCAGCACCGGCAGCCCGAAGCCCGCGAAGCGCGCCGGATCGCCGTTGGCATTGATCGCGAGCGGTGCGGCCTGCGGCGCCAGCCGGTCGATCACGCGGCCAAGCAGGCTTTGCCCCGCGACCGCGCGCAGCCCCTTGTCGCCGCCGCCCATCCGGCGCGCCTGCCCGCCGGCCAGGATCACCCCGGGAACCTCCACGCGGCCGCCCCCCCTTCACCTTGGCGAAAATACTCCCGGGGGGTGCGGGGGGCAGGCAGCCCCCCGCTCCGCCGCCGCCGCCCGCGCGCCGCCTCAGTCATCCCGCGCCCCCTTGCGCCGGTGCCGCCGGTCCTCGTCCTCGCCGGTCACCGCGGCATCCCGCACCAGCCGGTCCTCGCCCGCAAGGCACACGAAGCGCTGCCCGCGCAACCGCCCGATCAGCGTCAGGCCGACGTCCTGCGCGATCTCCACCCCCCACGCGGTGAACCCCGAGCGCGAGGCCAGCGCCGGGATCCCCATCAGCGCGCATTTGATCACCATCTCCGAGGTCAGCCGGCCGGTGGTGTAGAGGATCTTGTCGGCCCCGCCGACGCCGTGGCGGAACATGAACCCCGCGATCTTGTCGACCGCGTTGTGCCGCCCGACATCCTCCATGTAGACCAGCGGCCGGTCGCGCGCGCACAGCACCGTGCCGTGGATCGCCCCCGCCGCGAGGTAGAGCGAGGGGGTGGTGTTGATCTCGCGCGCGAGCGCATACAGCCAGCTCGTGCGCACCTCGGCCGGGGGCAGCGCCAGCCCGTCGAGGCCGGCCATCATGTCGCCGAACACCGTGCCCACGGCGCAGCCCGAGGTGCGGGTGCGCCGTGCAAGCTTTTCCTCGTGGCGGCTGGCGCGGGCGGTGCGCACCACCACCGCGCCGGCCTCGGCGTCGTGCTCGACGGCGGTCACGGCATCGTCGTCGGCCAGCATGCCCTGGTTGCGCAGGAACCCCAGCGCCAGATACTCGGGGTGGTCGCCGATCGTCATCGCGGTGACGATTTCCTGCCCGTTGAGCCAGATCGACAACGCCCGCTCCTCGACCACGCGGATCTCCACCGGCGCGCCGGTGTGATCGCGGCCGGCGACGCGGCGGGTCAGCGCCGCCGCGTCGGGGTCGGGCAGGATCGGCAGCGGCGGCAGCGGGGCGGGCGGCAGCGGGCCGGGCGGAGGGGCGGCGGGCGGAGGGGCGGCGGGGGCCATGGTGCTCTCTTTCGCGGTCGGGCGGCATCTTGTATGCCTGCCGGAGGCTGTGCAAGCGGAAGGCATCGGCGTGAACCAGGACCGGCTGCCCCTTGGCGTCGTGACCGGCCCCGGGGCGGGCGCGGCCAGCGGCGCGCGCGACCGGCTGCTGGCGGCGCTGGCGGCGCGGCTGGGCGCGGCGGGCTGGCGGCTTGCCGGTGCGGTGCAGATCAACCGCGAAAGCGCCCCGGGCCGGCCCCACGACATGGACCTGCTGGTGCTGACCGGCGCCGCGCGGGTGCGAATCAGCCAACGCCTCGGGGCGCAATCGCAGGCCTGCCGGCTCGATGCCGGCGCGCTCGAACGCGCGGCGGGGCTGGCCGAGGCAGCGTTTGACGCCGCGCCCGGCGCGTTGCCCGACCTCGTGATCGTCAACAAGTTCGGCAAGCAGGAGGGCGAGGGGCGCGGTTTCGTGCCGCTGATCGGCCGCGCGCTGGCGGCGGGGGTGCCGGTGCTGAGCGCGGTGGGCGCGGCCAACCGCGCCGCCTTCGACGCCTTCGCCGGCGGCCTGGCCGAGGAACTGCCGGCCGATGCCGAGGCGGTCGCCGCGTGGTGCGCGCGGGTGTGCGGCCGCGCGCTGCCCGCCCGCAACGCCCCCGACGCCCGCCCCGACGCCGCCCCTGGCGCCCGCCCCGACGCCGCCCCTGGCGACCGCCCCGAAACCGGCACGCCCCGCCGCGCCGCCGGCGCGGCGGGCTAGGCCGGGCGCCGCCGCGATGTCGCCGATCCTCGATGGGCTGGCGCAGGCCGCGCGCCTGCTGGTAAGCCTCGATCCCGACCTGCTCGAGATCGCCGGCCTGTCGCTGCGCGTCAGCCTCACCGCCACCGCGCTTGCCGCCGCCATCGGCCTGCCGCTGGGCGGGCTGCTGGCCATCAGCCGTTTCCGCGCCCGCCGCGCCACCATCGCGGTGCTGAACGCGCTGATGGGGCTGCCGCCGGTGGTGGTGGGGCTGGTGGTCTATGTGCTGCTGTCGCGGTCGGGTCCGCTGGGGGTGCTGGGGCTTCTGTTCACCCCCACCGCGATGGTGATCGCGCAGACGATCATCGTCATTCCCATCGTCGCCTCGATCGCCCACCAGGCGCTGCGCGACCTGTGGGCCGAATACCACGACCTGCTGCTGTCGCTCCGGGCCAGCCGCGGGCAGCGCATCGCGACGCTGCTGTGGGACGCGCGCCGGGCGCTGCTGACCGCCTCGCTGGCCGGCTTCGGGCGCGCCATCGGCGAGGTCGGCGCGATCATGATCGTGGGCGGCAACATCGACCAAGCCACAAGGGCGCTGACCACCGCCATCGCGCTCGAGACCGGCAAGGGCAACTTCGCGCTGGCGCTGGCGCTGGGCTTCGTGCTGATCGCGCTGGCGATCGCGGTCAACCTCGCGGTGCACACCCTGTCGCGGACCGAGCGGGACTCCCGGTGGTAGCGCCGTTGCCCAGCCTTGAGGCGGTCGAGGTGCGCCGGGGCGGGCGGCGCCTTCTCGGGCCGCTGACGCTGCGGCTGGCCGAGGCCGGGCTGAGCGTGGTGATGGGCCCCAACGGTGCCGGCAAGACGACGCTGCTGCGCCTGCTGCACGGGCTGGAGCGGCCGCAGGCCGGGGCGCTGCACTGGCCCGGCGGCGCGCACGACGCGCTGGGCCGGCAGGCGTTCGTGTTCCAGGCCCCGATCCTGTTGCGCCGCAGCGTGCTGGCCAACATCGCCTATCCGCTGCGTCTGGCCGGCGCCTCGCGCGCGGCGGCGCGCGCGGCAGCGGCCGAACGCGCCGCCGAGGCCGGGCTGGGCGACCACCTCGACCGGCCGGCGCAGGCGCTGTCGGGGGGCGAAAAGCAGAAGCTCGCGCTGGCCCGCGCGCTGATCCGCGCCCCCGAGGTGCTGCTGCTGGACGAACCCTGCGCCAGCCTCGACAACGCCGCCACCCGCGACATCGAGGCGATGCTGCGCCGCATCCGCGCCGCCGGCACCCGCATCGTGATGTCGACCCACGATCTCGGGCAGGCCCGCCGGCTTGCCGACGACGTGATCTTCCTGCATGCCGGCCGCCTGATCGAGGCCGCGCCCGGCGCCGCGTTCTTCGCCGCCCCGCGGACCCCCGAGGCCGCGGCCCACCTGAGAGGAGACCTGTTGCCATGAAACGGATGTTTGCCACGCTGGCCGCGCTGGCGCTTGCCGCCGTCACCGCCACTGCCACCGCCACCGCCGCCGGCGCCGAGACGCTGCGGATGTCGGTCACCACCTCGTTCGCCAATTCCGGGCTGGCCGAGGTGCTGTTGCCGGTGATCGCCGAGGATACCGGGCTCGATGTGCAATTGCTGGTGGTCGGCACCGGGCAGGCGCTGGCGCTGGGGGCGGCGGGCGACGTCGACGCGGTGCTGGTGCATTCGCGCCCCGCCGAAGAGGCATGGCTGGCCGCCGGCAACGGAACCCACCGCACCGAGATCATGTACAACGATTTCGTAATTGTCGGCCCGGCCGCCGATCCCGCCGGCGCCGGCAGGGCCGAGACCGCCGCCGACGCGCTGTCGGCGATCGCCGCCGCTTCCGCGCCCTTCGTCAGCCGCGGCGACGACAGCGGCACCCACAAGGCCGAACTCGCGCTGTGGGACGCGGCCGGGATCGCGCCCGAGGGGGCGTGGTATCGCGCCGTCGGGCAGGGGATGGGGGCGGCGCTGAACACCGCCGCGGGGATGGACGCCTATATCCTGTCCGACCGCGCAAGCTGGCTCAACTTCGGCAACAAGGCGGGCCTCGGGGTCGTGTTCCAGGGCGATCCCGCGCTCTTCAACCAATATGCCTACCTGCCGGTGAGCGCCGAAAAGCACCCCCATGTGAACGCCGAGGGCGCCGCGACGCTCGAGGCGTGGCTGACCTCGGAGACCGCGCGCGCGCTGATCGACGGCTACCGCATCGCCGGCGAGCAGCTTTTCGTCTTCAACGCCGCGCCCTGAAACGCCGGGTTTTCCTGTCCCAATGGCTTGACCGACCGGCCCCGGTCGAGTTCGGTAGGCACGAGGGCGGGCCGCGGCCCGCCCGCCAATGAAACGGGAGGACATCATGAAACTCGTGACAGCGGCGCTTGCCGCGGGCCTGGCGCTCGGCGCCACCGGGGCTCTGGCGCAGACCCAGCTTTCCATCGCCACCGGCGGCACCGGCGGGGTCTATTACCCCTACGGCGGCGGCATGGCCGAGATGATCGGCAAGTACATCGACGGCTACAGCGCCGTGGCCGAGGTCACGGGCGCCTCGGTCGAGAACATGGGCCTGATCGCGCGCGGCGACAGCGACATCGCGCTGGTGCTGGCCGACACCGCCTATGCCGGCTTCATGGGCACCGGCGCGTTCGAGGGGCGCCAGCTTGGCGACAGCCGCGCGCTCGGCTCGATCTATCCCAACGCGGTGCAGATCGTGGCGCTGGCCGATTCGGGCATCGACAGCCTCGACGACCTGCGCGGCAAGCGGGTGTCGGTGGGCGCGCCCGGCTCGGGCACCGAGGTCAGCGCGCAGACGCTGCTGGCCGCCAACGGCATCACCTACGACGACATCGACGAGCAGCGGCTGAACTTCAACGAAACCGCCGACGCCCTGCGCGACGGCGATATCGACGCCGGCTTCTGGTCGGTCGGCCCGCCCACCTCGTCGATCCTGAACCTCGCCACCACCCGCGACATCGTGCTGATCGGGCTGAGCGAGGCCGAGATCGCCAACGCGCTGGCCGCCGAGCCCACCTTCGCCCCCTACACCCTGCGCGCCGGCATCTACGAGGGCGTGGCCGCTCCGGTGCCCACGATCTCCACCCCCAACGTGCTGGTGGTCGACGCCGGGATGGACGAGGATCTCGCCTACGCGGTCACGAAGATGCTGTTCGAGCACGTCGCCGACCTGATCGCGGTGCATCCGGCGGCGAACGACACCACGGTCGACTTCTCGCTTGCCTCGACGCCGATCCCGCTGCACCCGGGCGCGCTGCGCTATTACGAAGAGATCGGGGCCAGCGTGCCGGACAAGCTGCGCCCGTGACCCGGGCAAGGGGGGTGCCCGCGCGGTCCATCCGAACGGCGCCGCCCCCCATGCGGCTGCGGCGCCTTCCCGGGCAGGCATGATGGCGAGGGGCGCTTCCTCTTCACCCTGGTCCAAATACTCCCGCCGGAGGCGTCCGCACTCTCCACGGGCGCGAAGGCCGGGGGCGCGCGCGGGCGTGGCGGCGCTGCTGGTCGCGGCGGGGTTGGCCGCCCCCGCCGCCCCCGCTCCTGCCGCGGCCGCCTCGGTCGAGGTGGTGGCCGAGGGCGGCGCGGTGCTCGCCCGCCGGCCGCTGCCCGAGGGGGCCGAGGCGTGCCTGCGCTGGAACCATTCGGTCACCGGCGGGCCGGTGGCCGATTGCTTCGTGGTGCGCGCCGGCCGGCTGGTGCTGGCGCGCAGCTACCTGCACGATTACGCCGCCGGCCTCGGCGAGGTGCCGGGGCGCGGGGTGGTGCGCGCCGCCTCCGGCGGCGGCTACTGGATCGAGGGCATGAACGAGGCGCTGCCCGCCGGCGGGCTGCCGCTGCGGGTGGGCGGGCCGGCCGTCGCCCACCGCCTCGACGGCCCGGGCTGGCGGCTGGACCTGCTGCCGCTCGCCGGCCGCACCCGGGTGATCCTGCGCGCCGGCCCCTGAACCGCCGACCGAGGGCAAGTGAATGACCGAAACCGCCGCCCCGCCGCCGCCCCCCGGTTTCAGCCTGCCGGCCCCGACGCCGCGCGGCGTCGCGCTGGCCATCGCCGCGGTGGCGGTGGCGATGTCGCTGTTCCAGATGTATGGCGCCGGGATCAGGCCGCTGGGGCTGTTCTACCAGCGCAGCATCCACCTGTCGTTCGTGATGGTGCTGGCGTTCCTGCTGTTCCCGGTCACCGGCACGCGGCGCGCGCGCGGGGCGGCGGGCTGGGCCGCCGAGGCGGTGTTCATCGCCGCCGCCATCGCCTCGGGCGGCTATATCGTCGTGTTCCTCGACGACATCGTGAACCGCGCCGGGTTCTGGAGCCGCACCGACATCGTGATGGGGATCGTGGCGACGGTGACGGTGCTCGAGGCCGCGCGCCGCGCCGTCGGGCTGGGCATGGCGTTCATCGGGGTGGTGGCGATCCTCTACGCGCTGGCCGGCTCGCGCGGGGCGCTGCCGTGGCTGGGCGGGTGGCTGCCGGGCATCCTCAACCATCGCGGCGCCGGGATCGACCGGCTGGTGGGCCAGCTCTACCTCGGGCAGGAGGGGATCTTCGGGCTGCCGCTGGGGGTGGCGGCGACCTATGTGTTCATGTTCGTGCTGTTCGGCGCGTTCCTCGAGGCCACCGGCGCGGGGCGCTTCTTCATCGACCTCGCCTATGCCGCCACCGGGCGCAAGCCCGGCGGGCCGGCCAAGGCGGCGGTGCTGGCCTCGGCCGGGATGGGCTCGATCTCGGGCTCGGCGATCGCCAACGTGGTCACCACCGGCGCCTTCACCATCCCGCTGATGAAGCGGCTGGGCTACCGCCCGGCGCAGGCCGGCGGGATCGAGGCCGCGGCCTCGACCGGCGGGCAGATCATGCCGCCGCTGATGGGCGCAGGCGCCTTCCTGATGTCGGAATACACCAACATCCCCTACCTCCACATCGCGATGGTCTCGATCTTTCCGGCGTTCCTCTACATGGGCACGATCTATCTGTTCGTGCATATCGTCGCGATGAAGCAGGGGATGGCCGGCCTGAGCGCGGACGAGTTGCCGCAGGTCGGCCGGGTGCTGTGCGACGGCTGGCAGTTCCTGGTGCCGCTGGTGGTGCTGGTGTGGCTGCTGGTCCAGACCGTCTCGCCGATGCGGGTGGGCTTCTGGGCGATCCTGTCGGTGGTGGCGGTGACCGGCGGGCGCGCCGCGATCGACCTTGCGGCCCGGCGGGCGGGGGCGGCGGCGTGGGGCGCGGCGGCGCTGCGCGGCGGGCGGCTGGTGCTGGCCGCGCTGGCGCTGGGGGCGCGCAACGCGGTGGCGGTGTCGATGGCCTGCGCGGTGGCCGGCATCCTGGTGGGTGTCGTCGGGCTGACCGGGCTGGGCCTCAAGTTCTCGTCGCTGATGCTGGCGTTCTCGGGCGGCAACCTGGTGCTGGCGCTGATCCTGGTGCTGCTGGCCAGCCTGGTGCTGGGCCTCGGGCTGCCGGTGACGGCCTCGTATATCGTGCTGATCGTGCTGGTCGGCCCGGCGCTGACGCAGGATTTCGGGGTGCCGCTGCTGATCGCGCACCTGGTGGTGTTCTGGTATTCGCAAGACAGCAACGTGACGCCGCCGGTGGCGCTGGCGGCCTTCGCCGGCGCCGCCATCGCCGGCTCGAAACCGCTCGAGACCAGCGTGCAGGCGTGGAAGTTCGCCAAGGGCCTCTACCTGATCCCGCTGTTCATGGTCTACAACCCCGAGATCATCCTGGGCGGGCCGCTGCCGCTGGTGGTGTTCTCGGGGGTGGTGGCGTGCATCGCCATGGCCGGCTTTGCCTCGGCCATCGAGGGCTATCTGTTCGCGCCGATGCCGGCCTGGGCGCGGCTTGCGATCGTGCCCGCGACGGTGGCGATCTTCGCGCCCAGCCTCGCGGCCGAGATCGCCGGCGCGGCGGTGATCCTCGGGGTGCTGGGGCTGAACGCGCTGGAGGGGCGGCGGGCGCGGACGCCCGGCCTCAGCCCCTGACGATCCAGCCGCCGCCCAGCACCCGGCTGCCCTCGGGGGCGTAGAACACGCACGCCTGCCCCGGCGAGACGCCCAGTTCCGGCGCCAGCAGTTCCACCTCGGCGCGGTCCGGCCCGGTCGGGCGCAGCACCGCCGGCGCCGGCGGCCGGGTCGAGCGCACGCGCACCCGCACCTCGCGCGCGCCATCCTCGAAGGCGCCGTCGCCCAGCCAGTTGACCTCGGCCACCGGCACCACCCGGGTCGCCAGCGCCGCCTTCGGCCCGACCACCACGCGCCGCGCGTCGGCATCGAGGCGGACGACGTAAAGCGGCGTCTCCAGCCCGCCGATGCCAAGGCCCCGGCGCTGGCCCACGGTGTAGTGGATCACCCCGCCATGCGTGCCCAGCACCCGGCCCTCCATGTCCACGATCTCGCCCGGCTCGGCCGCGCCGGGCCGCAGCTTTTCGATCACCGCGGCATAATTGCCGTCCGGCACGAAGCAGATGTCCTGGCTGTCGGGCTTGTCGGCGACGGGCAGGCCGTATTTCGCCGCCAGCGCCCGGGTTTCGGCCTTCGAGGCCAGCCCCCCCAGCGGAAAGCGCAGATAGCCAAGCTGTTCGCGCGTGGTCGAGAACAGGAAATAGCTCTGGTCGCGGGCGGGGTCGGCGGCGGCATGCAGTTCCGGGCCGTGGGCGCCGTCCATCCGGCGGATGTAATGGCCCGTCGCCATGCAATCGGCGTCAAGCTCCTTCGCGGTCGCCAGCAGGTCGCGGAACTTCACCCGTTCGTTGCAGCGGATGCACGGCACCGGGGTCGCGCCGGCGAGGTAGGCGTCGGCGAATTCCTCGATCACCGCGTCGCGAAAGGCGTTCTCGTAGTCGAGCACGTAGTGCGGAAAGCCCATCGCCTCGGCCACCCGGCGGGCGTCGTGGATGTCGCGCCCGGCGCAGCACGCGCCCTTTTTCGCCAGCGCCGCGCCGTGATCGTAAAGCTGCAGCGTCATGCCGACGACGTCGTAGCCCTCGTCGGCCAGCATCGCCGCGACCACCGACGAATCGACACCGCCCGACATGGCCACCACCACGCGGGTGTCGGCCGGCGCCCTGGCCAGCCCGAGCGAATTGATCTGCGGCCTGTCAAGCATCGCGCGCCCTCCGGAAGCGCCGGAATACAGGAAAATGCAACATACTCTCAACCCCCCGTTTCACCACCCGTTAAGCCTGTGCGGGCATCGTTCGCCACGGGGGCGATAGGGGGAGTGCGATGTATCTCAAGAAAGTCGACGGGCCGCGCGCCGTTACCCTGCCCGACGGCCGCATCCTGACCCGGGCCGACCTGCCCGCGCCCGACACGCGACGCTGGGTCGCGGGGCGCAAGGCGGTGGTGGTGCAGGCGGTGCGCCACCGCCTGATCTCGCGCGAAGAGGCGTTGCGCAACTACGGGTTGTCGGACGAGGAATTCGACGGCTGGTGCACCGCCATCGACCGCCACGGGGAAGAGGCGCTGAAGGTCACCGCGCTGCGCAAATACAGACAACTTTAGATTGATCTCTCCGCAATAAATGCGAGGCTAACGTGTAGTTAACCATTTGCAGTGAGGGTGAACGGTGAACACGGCCGGCAGAAGCGGAGAACCCCATGCGAATCCTCCTGGTTGAAGACGACCCCACCACCGCGCGCAGCATCGAGCTGATGCTGACGCACGCCAATCTCAACGTCTATTGCACCGATCTGGGGGAGGAGGGGATCGACCTCGCCAAACTCTACGATTACGACATCATCCTGCTCGATCTTGGGCTTCCCGACATGACCGGCCACGAGGTGTTGCGCCAGTTGCGGCTGGCGCGGGTGGAAACCCCGATCCTGATCCTGACCGGCGCGGACGACACCGAAAGCAAGATCAAGGGTTTCGGCTTCGGCGCCGACGACTACCTCACCAAGCCGTTCCACCGCGAGGAACTGGTGGCGCGCATCCACGCCATCGTGCGCCGCTCGAAGGGCCACGCGCAGTCGGTGATTCGCACCGGCAAGATCGCGGTCAACCTCGACGCCAAGTCGGTCGAGGCGGGCGGGCGCGCGGTGCACCTGACCGGCAAGGAATACCAGATGCTGGAACTGCTGTCGCTGCGCAAGGGCACCACCCTGACCAAGGAGATGTTCCTCAACCACCTCTACGGCGGCATGGACGAGCCCGAACTCAAGATCATCGACGTCTTCATCTGCAAGCTGCGCAAGAAGCTGGCCGAGGCGACGGGGGGCGAAACCTATATCGAGACGGTCTGGGGCCGCGGCTATGTCCTGCGCGACCCGGTGGCCGAGGCGCCCACGCGGCTGGCCATGGGCGCCTGAGGCGGCAGGCGGCAGGCGCTGGACGCGCCCGGGCCGTGCCCCTATCACGGGGGCGCAACGATCCGGGGGAACGGCGGTGGCCGACGAACGCAACACCGGCAAGGCGCCCGGCACGGCGCCGGCGCAGGGCGCCAGCCCCGCCGCGCCGGCGGGCTCGCCGATGGGGCTGGGCGCGGGCGAGGGGGCCTTGCCGGCAGCGCGGGGCGCGGCCGGCGGGCCCGGGCAGACGCGGCACGATGCCGGCGGCGCCCCCGGGCCGCAGGGCGCGGCGCGGCAAGCCCCCGCGGGCGCGGCCGGCGACCATGCCGCCACCCCGCCCGAACGCCTGGACGAAGCCGCGGCGGCGGCCGAGCTTGCCCGCCTCGCGCACGAGATCGCCCGCGCCGATGCCGCCTATCACGGCGCCGACGCGCCCGAGATCTCCGACGCCGCCTATGACGCGCTCAAGGCCCGCAACGCCGCGATCGAGGCGCGCTTTCCCAACCTCAAGCGCCCCGACAGCCCCTCCGAGCGGGTCGGCGCCGCCCCCGCCGCAACCTTCGCCCCGGTGCGCCATTCGGTGCCGATGCTGTCGCTGGCCAATGCCTTCACCGCCGACGACGTGGCCGAGTTCGACGCCGCCATCCGCCGCTTTCTGGCCCTCGGCGATGCTCCGCTCGCCTACACCGCCGAACCCAAGATCGACGGCCTGTCGCTTTCCCTGCGCTACGAGGGCGGGCACCTGGTGCAGGCCGCCACCCGCGGCGACGGCACCACCGGCGAGAACGTCACCGCCAACGCCCGCACCATCGCCGACATCCCCGACGGGCTGGCCGGCGCCCCCGACATCCTCGAGGTGCGCGGCGAGGTCTACATGACCCACACCGATTTCGCGGCGCTGAACGCGGCCCAGGCCGAGAAGGGCGCGAAAACCTTCGCCAACCCGCGCAACGCCGCCGCCGGCAGCCTGCGCCAGCTCGACGCCGAAATCACCCGCGCCCGCCCCCTGCGCTTCTTCGCCTACGCCTGGGGCGAGGTTTCCGAACCGCTGGCGGAAACGCAGATGGAGGCGGTCGCGCGCCTCAAGGCGCTGGGATTCACGACCAACCCGCTGATGCGCCGCTGCGACGGGCCCGCGGCGCTGGTGGCCTACTGGGCCGAGGTCGAGGCGCAGCGCGCCACGCTGGGCTACGACATCGACGGCGTGGTCTACAAGGTCGACGCGCTGGCGCTGCAACGCCGGCTCGGGTTCCGCGCGACCACCCCGCGCTGGGCGCTGGCGCACAAGTTCCCGGCCGAAACCGCGTGGACGCGGCTCGAACGCATCGAGATCCAGGTCGGGCGCACCGGCGCGCTCAGCCCGGTGGCGCGGCTGGCGCCGGTCACGGTGGGCGGTGTCGTGGTCTCGAACGCCACCCTGCACAACGAGGATTACATCGCCGGGCGCGACGCGGCCGGCGCCCCGATCCGCGACGGCAAGGACATTCGCGAGGGCGATTGGGTCGAGGTCTACCGCGCCGGCGACGTCATCCCCAAGGTGCGCGACGTCGATCTGAGCCGCCGCCCCCCCGACGCGCAACCCTTTGCGTTCCCGCACAAATGCCCCGAATGCGGCTCGGACGCCGTGCGCGAGGCGGGCGATTCGGTGCGCCGCTGCACCGGCGGGCTGGTGTGCCCGGCGCAGGCGGTCGAGCGGCTGAAGCACTTCGTCGGCCGCGCGGCCTTCGACATCGAGGGGCTGGGCGCGAAACAGGTCGAGGCGTTCTGGCAAGACGGCTGGATCCGCGAGCCCGCGGATATCTTCACGCTTGAGGAACGTTTCGGAAGCGGCTTGAAACAATTGAAAAACCGCGAAGGTTGGGGCGAGAAGTCCGCCGCCAACCTGTTCGCCGCGATCGCCGCGCGGCGCGAGATCCCGCTCGCGCGGCTGATCTTCGGCCTCGGCATCCGCCACGTCGGCGAGGTGGCGGCCGCCGACCTCGCCCGCCATTTCACCACCTGGTCCGCGTTCGTGCACACCGTCGACGCCGCGATCCCCGCCGCCGCCGCCCATCGCGCCGCCGAGGCGGCGGTGGCCCGCGAACAGGCCGCCGCGAAGGCCGAGGGGCGGCGCGCGCGGGTGGCCGAGGCCCGCGAAGCCGCCTGGACCGAGGCCGCCCTGCCCGAGGGCGCCCGTGCGGCCTGGGACGAACTGGTGGGCATCGACGGGATCGGCGCCTCGGTGGCGCTGGCGCTGACCGACGCCTTCGCGCAGCCGGCCGAGCGCGCCGCCATCGACCGGCTGGCCTCCCGCCTGAACCCCGCCACCGCCGCGCCGCGGGCCTCCGACAGCCCGCTTGCCGGCAAGACCCTCGTCTTCACCGGCACCCTCGAACGCATGACCCGGGCCGAGGCGAAGGCCCGCGCCGAGGCGCTGGGGGCGAAGGTGGCGGGCTCGGTCTCGGCGAAAACCGACCTCGTGGTGGCCGGGCCCGGCGCCGGCTCGAAGGCGGCGAAGGCGGCCGACCTCGGCGTCGAGGTGATCGACGAGGATGCCTTCCGCGCCCTGATCGGCGAGGGCTAGGCGTGGCCGGCCGCCCCGAGATCCTGTTTCCGCTGTTCGCGGACCTCGAAACCCTGCCCGGGGTGGGGGCGAAATCGGCCCGCCTGTTCGCGCAGATCGGGGTGGAGCGGCCGCGCGACCTGCTGTTCACGCTGCCCCATTCCGGCATCGACCGCCGCCGGCGCGACAGCATCCGCGCGGTGATCCCTCCGGCGGTGGTCACGGTCGAGGTGACGGTGGGCGCGCACCGGGCCCCCGCGCTCCGCGGCCGCCCCTACCGGGTGTTCGTGCACGACGGGCAGGTGGAATTCCTGCTGGTGTTCTTCCACGCCCGGGCCGAACATCTGCAACGGCTGCTGCCGACGGGCCAGCGCCGGCTGGTGTCGGGCAAGCTCGAGATCTTCGACGGGCTGGCGCAGATCGTCCACCCCGACCACATCCTGCGCCCCGAAGAGGCGGGCGAGTTGCCGGCGTTCGAGCCGGTCTACCCGCTGACCGCCGGCCTGACGCAGCGGCAGGTGGCGCGGGCGGCGCAGGCGGCACTCACCCGCGCGCCCGATCTGGCCGAGTGGATCGACCCCGGCCTCAAGACGCGCGAGGGCTGGCCCGACTGGGCGGCGGCGGTGCGCGCGGCCCATGCCCCGCAGACCGACGCCGAGCTTTCGCCCAACGCCCCCGCGCGCCAGCGGCTCGCCTATGACGAGGTGTTCGCGCACCAGCTCACCCTGGCGCTGGCCCGCGCCGCACTGCGCCGGGGCAAGGGCAGGGCGACCATTGGCGACGGACACCTGCGCGCGAAGGTGCTCGCGGCGCTGCCCTATGCGCCCACCGCTGCCCAGACCCGCGCGGTGGCCGAGATCGCGGCCGACATGGCGGCACCGCAGCGGATGAACCGGCTGTTGCAGGGCGATGTCGGCTCGGGCAAGACGCTGGTGGCGTTCCTGGCGCTGCTGTGCGCGGTCGAGGCCGGCGGGCAGGGCGTGCTGATGGCGCCGACCGAGATCCTCGCGCGCCAGCACCTCGCCAGCCTCGCGCCGCTGGCCGAGGCCGCGGGGGTGCGGCTTGGCCTGCTCACCGGCCGCGACAAGGGCGCCGAGCGCGAGGCCCGCCTGGCCGACCTGGCGGCGGGGCGGATCGCGGTGCTGGTCGGCACCCACGCGGTGTTCCAGAAGGACGTGGAATTCGCCGACCTGCGCCTCGCGGTGATCGACGAGCAGCACCGCTTCGGCGTCGCCCAGCGGATGGAGCTTGGCGCCAAGGGCCGCGCCGCCGACGTGCTGGTGATGACGGCCACGCCGATCCCGCGCTCGCTCGCGCTGGCCAATTACGGCGACATGGACGTGTCGGTGCTGGACGAAAAGCCGCCCGGCCGCAGCCCGGTGCAGACGGCGCTGGTGTCGATGGCGCGCCTGGGCGAGGTGGTCGAACACCTGCGCGAGGCGGTGGCCGAGGGGCGGCAGGCCTACTGGGTCTGCCCGCTGGTCGAGGAAAGCGAAACCTCCGACCTGACCGCCGCCGAGGAACGCTTCGCGCGCCTGCGCGCGGCCCTGGGCGAGGGGGTGGTGGGCCTCGTGCACGGCCAGTTGCCGCCGGCCGAGAAGGACGCCGCGATGGCCGATTTCGAGGCCGGGCGCACCCGCGTGCTGGTCGCCACCACGGTGATCGAGGTGGGCGTGAACGTGCCCGCGGCCTCGATCATGGTGATCGAGCGGGCCGATTTCTTCGGGCTCGCGCAGCTCCACCAGTTGCGCGGACGGGTCGGGCGCGGGGCGGCGAAATCCACCTGCCTGCTGCTTTACGCTCCACCGCTGGGCGAGGCCGCGCGCCGCCGCCTGACCACCCTGCGCGACACCGAGGACGGCTTTCGCATCGCCGAGGTCGACCTCGAGATGCGCGGGGCGGGCGACGTGCTGGGCACCGCGCAATCGGGCCTGCCGCGCTTCCGCATCGCCGATCTCGAACGCCAGGGCGCGCTGATGGCCACCGCCCAGGCCGACGCGCGCGCGCTGCTGACCACCGATCCCACCCTCGACGGCCCCCGCGGCACGGCGGCGCGGGTGCTGCTGTGGCTGATGGAGCAGGATCGCGCGATCCGCCTGCTCGGGGTGGGATAGAGCATGTCGCGCAGAAGTGGGAACCGGTCTTGCGCTTCTCGGACATGCGAAATCAGAAGGTTAGGGTGGGTCGCGTGAATGCGGATGAACGCGATCCGCCCTAGAGCCCCGACCGGCAGTGCCAGATGGCCGGCCCTTTTGAGTATTTTTGCCAAGAAGAAGCTCGTCCCCGCTTCATCTTGGCCCAAATACTCACTTCCGCCGTCGCCGCCCGCGCGCCGGCCGGGGGGTCACACCAGCCGGCTGATCTCGACCGCGGCGCGGATGAAATCGGCGAACAGCGGGTGCGGCGCGAAGGGCTTGGACTTCAACTCGGGGTGGAACTGCACCCCGATGAACCACGGATGCCCCTCGGCCTCGACGATCTCGGGCAGGCGGCCGTCGGGCGACATGCCCGAGAACCGCAGCCCGACCTCTTCCAGCCGGTCGCGGTAGCGGATGTCGACCTCGTAGCGGTGGCGGTGGCGTTCCTCGATCACCGCCGCGCCATAGACCCGCGCCGCCAGCGACCCCTCGGCCAGATGCGCGGAATAGGCGCCCAGCCGCATCGTGCCGCCCTTGTCGTCGCCCACCCGGCGCTCGACCCGGTGGTTGCCCTGCACCCATTCCTTGAGGTGGTAGACCACCGGGGTGAAACGCCTGGCGCCGGCGTCATGGTCGAATTCCTCCGACCCGGCGTCGGGCAGGTGGGCAAGGTTGCGCGCCGCCTCGATCACCGCCATCTGCATGCCGAGGCAGATGCCCAGATAGGGGATCTGGCGTTCGCGGGCGAATTGCGCGGCGCGGATCTTGCCCTCGGTGCCGCGCTCGCCGAAGCCGCCGGGCACGAGGATGGCGTGAAAGCCCTCCAGATACGGCGCCGGGTCTTCGCGCTCGAAGATCTCGGCGTCGATCCACTCGGCGCGCACCCGCACCCGGTTGGCCATGCCGCCATGGGTCAGCGCCTCGGCGATCGACTTGTAGGCGTCCTCGAGGCGGGTGTACTTGCCCACGATCGCCACCCGCACCTCGCCCTCGGCATGGGTGAGGCGGTCCATCACGTCGGTCCAGCGGTCGAGGATGGGGCGCGGCGCGGGCGAGATGCCAAACGCGTCCAGCACCGCCTGGTCAAGCCCGGCGCGGTGATAGGCCAGCGGCGCCTCGTAGATCGACGTCAGGTCGTAGGCGGGGATCACCGCCTCGGGGCGGACGTTGCAGAACAGCGCGATCTTGGCGCGCTCGGTCTCGGGGATCGGGTGTTCCGAGCGGCACACCAGCACGTCGGGCGCGATCCCGATCGAGCGCAGTTCCTTGACCGAGTGCTGCGTCGGCTTGGTCTTCAACTCGCCCGAGGCGGCAAGGTAGGGCAGCAGCGTCAGATGCATGAAGATGCATTGCCCGCGCGGGCGTTCCTGGGCGAACTGGCGGATCGCCTCGAAGAACGGCAGCCCCTCGATATCGCCCACGGTGCCGCCGATCTCGCACAGCATGAAATCGGCATCGTCGCCGCCGATCGACAGGAAGTCCTTGATTTCGTTGGTGACGTGGGGGATCACCTGGATCGTCTTGCCAAGGTAGTCGCCGCGCCGCTCCTTCTCGAGCACGTTCATGTAGATCCGCCCCGACGAGATCGAATCGGTCTTGCGCGCCGGCACCCCGGTGAAGCGCTCGTAATGGCCGAGGTCGAGGTCGGTCTCGGCGCCGTCGTCGGTGACGAACACCTCGCCATGCTCGAACGGCGACATCGTGCCGGGATCGACGTTGAGATAGGGGTCGAGCTTGCGCAGCCGCACCGAAAAGCCGCGCGCCTGCAACAGCGCGCCAAGCGCCGCCGACGCCAGCCCCTTGCCGAGCGAAGACACCACGCCGCCGGTGATGAAGATGTATCGTGCCATGCCGGCGCTGCCCCCGTGATCGAGCCGCGCACCCGCGGCCTGCTTGCGTTCTGTCGCCCCCAAAAAGCCGGGCGGCCCCCCCGGAAACGGGGGATCATCACGGGAGTAAAGCTATAGGCCGATTCCCGCGGTCGCGCAATGGCGCCCACCAGATGATGTTGAAGTTGCGGCCATCTGGCCAAGGTGTTGGGGCGTTGCGGCCTCAGTCGGCGCGCGGCGGCGCCACCGGCGCATCGCCCGACGAAACCGGCGGCGGCAGGAGCGAGTCGCCCGCGGGCAGCTCTGCCGGGGCGGTTGCGGGCGTGTCGGCCGCCGGCGGCGTCAGCCCCAGCCGGTCGACCACCGACGAGCCCGCGCCCTGTTCCGCCGCCAGGATCGTCAGCGCGATCGAGGTGCCGATGAAGGCGATGGCGAAGAACCACGTCATCTTGCCCAGCGCCGTCGCCGCGCCGCGCGCCGATATCGCCCCGCCACCGCCGCCGCCGATCCCCAGCCCGCCGCCTTCAGAGCGTTGCAGCAGCACCACGCCGATCAGGCACAGCGCAAGGATCAGGTGGATGACGAGAAGGACGTTCTGCATGGTCGGATCAATCCCTGGACTGGGCGCTATCTAGGCGGTTCGGCCCGTGCCCGCAACCCTCGCCGCCGGCCTGCCGCCCGCGCCTATTCGTCGGCGTCGTCGACGTCGACCTGCCCCGACAGGCGGCGGCGCACGATCGACCACGACAGCCCGATGCCCAGGATCACCGACAGCGCGAACAGGCCCAGCCACACGGTTTCGTCGCGGTTGTCGAGGGTGAGCACGCGCCAGTCCACCAGCACCCAGGCAAGCGAGGCCACCAGCGCCGCGACCAGCGTCATCCCCGCCGGCCCGATCGAGCGCAACGTGGCGCGCAGGAAGATCGCGTAGCCGATCGTCAGCACCAGCCCCAGGAACACCGTCAGCGGCAACTGCCCGGCAAGGTTCGCACGCGCCCAGCGGATGTAGTTCCACGGCGTCGGGTTGAAGGTTGCGGCAAGCAGCAGGAAGGCGAACAGCCAGCGGACGAGGAAGGGCATGGGCGGCAATCCGTGTTGTGCCAGTTGCGTAGACGCAACCGGGCCGGCCTGTCCAGCGCCGCGTTCGGGAATTTAGCCGTTTTCCCCGGCCGCGCGCACCGCTAGAAGGGGGCGCAACCGTGGAAGGGGGGCGTTCGCATGGCCAATGTCGTGGTGTTCGGCGCGCAATGGGGCGACGAGGGCAAGGGCAAGATCGTCGACTGGCTGAGCGCGCGCGCCGACGTGGTGGCGCGCTTTCAGGGCGGGCACAACGCCGGCCACACGCTGGTGGTGGACGGGATCACCTACAAGCTGTCGCTGCTGCCCTCCGGCATCGTGCGCGGCGGCAAGCTGAGCGTCATCGGCAACGGCGTGGTGCTCGACCCGTGGGCGCTGGTGGCCGAGATCGAGCGGCTCGAGGCGCAGGGCATCACCATCGACCCGGCGATGCTGAAGATCGCCGAGAACGCGCCGCTGATCCTGCCGGTGCACGGCGACCTCGACCGCGCGCGCGAGGCGCAGGTGACGGTGGCCAAGATCGGCACCACCGGGCGCGGGATCGGGCCGGCCTATGAAGACAAGGTCGGCCGGCGCGCGGTGCGGGTGGCCGACCTTGCCGACCCCGAGACGCTGGCGCTGCGGCTCGACCGGCTGCTGGTGCACCACGACGCGCTGCGCCGGGGGCTGGGGCTGGAGCCGGTCGACCGGCCCGCGCTCGAGGCCGCGCTGGCCGCGATCGCGCCGCGCATCCTGCCCTTCGCGGCGCCGGTGTGGAAGGTGCTGGCCGAGGCGCGCCGCGCCGGCAAGCGCATCCTGTTCGAGGGGGCGCAAGGTGCGTTGCTGGACATCGACTTCGGCACCTATCCGTTCGTGACCTCGTCCAACACCCTCGCCGGGACGGCCGCGACCGGCACCGGGATGGGGCCCGGCGCGATCGGCTTCGCGCTGGGGATCGTCAAGGCCTACACCACGCGGGTGGGCGAGGGGCCGTTTCCCACCGAACTGCACGACGCGACCGGCCAGCGGCTGGGCGAGCGCGGGCACGAGTTCGGCACCGTCACCGGGCGCAAGCGGCGCTGCGGCTGGTTCGACGCGGTGCTGGTGCGCCAGACCTGCGCCACCTCGGGGGCTGCGGGGATCGCGCTGACCAAGCTCGACGTGCTCGACGGGTTCGAGACCCTGCGCATCTGCACCGGCTACGAGCTGGACGGCACCCGCTACGACCATCTGCCCACCGCCGCCAACCTTCAGGCCCGGGTGCGCCCGGTCTATGAGGAGATGCCGGGCTGGCAGGGCTCGACCGCCGGCGCGCGGTCATGGGCCGACCTGCCGGCCGAGGCGGTCAAATACGTCCGCCGCATCGAAGAACTGATCGACTGCCCGGTGGCGTTGCTGTCCACCAGCCCCGAGCGCGAGGATACCATCCTCGTGCGCGACCCGTTCGCGGATTGAGCCGATGGGATTGAGCTATCGCGCCCGTCGCCGCTGGTCGCTGGCGATCCTGCTGGTGGGGTTGCCGCTTTACATCGTCGTGGCGGTCAGCGTCGTGGGGTTGTTCGACCGGCCGCCGTTCCTGCTGGAACTGGCAATCTATGTCGGCCTCGGGTTGGTGTGGATCGCGCCCTTCCGCTTCGTCTTCCGCGGGGTCGGGCAGGCCGATCCCGGGGCGGAAACGAAACCGGGCGCCGAAGCGCCCGGGAAGGATCGTCGCGGGTCGTGAAGCCTCAGTCCTCGGCCATCCGCCGCGCCGCCGCCTCGAACCGCGAGCCGTCGACAAGGCCGTAATGGCCGCGGCGCAGCTTTTCCAGCCGGCCCTCGCGCAGCAACTGGCCGAAGGCGCGCAGCCCGTCCTCGCGCGAGGGGGCGGCCTGGCCCGGCATCCCGGACAGCAGGCGCATCAGCATCGGGCGGGTGAAGCCGTCGCGCCGCTCGATGTGGGTGCAATAGACCGCCGCGGCCTCGAGCAGGTCGGGCAGTTCGCTCACCCCGACCTCGGCGGCGAAGGCGGCAAAGCTGATCGTGCTGGCCAGCAGGTTGTCGGGGGCGGCGTCGTCCTCGGCGCTGGTGTCGAGCGCGAGGTTGCTGTTGCTGCCGCCGCCGACGCGGCGCGGGCGCACCGGGCGCACCGGGATCGAGCCGCCCTCGGGGCGGGGCGCGTCGATGCGCTGCGCCGAGACCAGCACCAGCGGCGGCTGGCGGCGGATCTCGGGGCGGGGCGTCGCGGCGCGGGTCGGGGCGGGCAGCGCCGGGGCGGGGCGGCGCGGGCGCACCGATTGCGCGAGGTCGTCGCGGAACGGGTCGGCGCGCTCGGCCTCGGGGTCGGCCTCGGGGGCGCCGCCTTCGCGTTCGCGGCGCGCGCGGCGGTCGGCGCGGGTGGCGGCGACGGCGGCGCGCAGATGCTCGATGGCCGAGTGGCGGCGGCGCTGTTCGGGCACCGCCAGTTCGGTGTTGGTCTGCTCGAGCAGGCGCGCGACCGCGGCCTCGTCGGGTTCGGGCGCGTCGGCGAGGGGGCGGCGCGGCTCGGCGTCGGGGCCGTCCTCTTCGATCGCGGCGGCGAGTTCGGCGCGCAACTCGGCCTCGTCGTCCGGCGACAGGGTGCTCACCGCGGCCCAGGGGGCGGTGGGGGCGGCCTCGTCCTCGGCGTCGTCGCGGGCCTCGGCCGCGGTGTCGTCTTGGTCCTCGCCGGCCGCATCGGGCGCGACAAGGGGGCTGGTGCGCGCGACCTTGAGCACGCGGGCGCGGGGCCGGTCGTGGCCGTCCACGCCGTCTTCCGCCGGTTCGGGCGCGGCTTCCGCCTCGACTTCGGCGGTTTCCGTCTCCGGCGCGGTTTCCGCCTCGACCTCGGTGGCTTCCGTCTCCGGCGCGGCTTCGCTCTCGACTTCGGCGGCTTCCGTCTCCGGCGCGGCTTCGCTCTCGACTTCGGCGGCTTCCGTCTCCGGCGCGGTTTTCGCCTCGACTTCGGCGGTTTCCGTCTCCGGCGCGGCTTCCGCCTCGACTTCGGCGGTTTCCGTCTCCGGCGCGGCTTCCGCCTCGACCTCGGCAACTTCCGGCTCGGGCGCGGCTTCCGCCTCGACCTCGGCGGCTTCCGTCTCGGGCGTGGTTTCCGCCTCGACTTCGGCGACTTCCGGCTCGGGCGTGGTTTCCGCCTCGACTTCGGCGGCTTCCGTCTCCGGCGCGGCTTCGGCGTCCGGTTCGGCTTCCGCGTCCGGCTCGATGGCCTCGTCCGGGGCAACCTCGGCCACCGCTGCGGTTTCCTGGGTGGGGGCGGGGGCCTTGAGGCTGGCGAGCGCGGCGGCGATCGTGTCCTCGTCGCTCGGGGTGCTCGGGGCGCTCGCGGGCGCTTCGGGCCCGCGTTCGGCCTCGGGCACGGGCATTGCGGCGGCCTCGTCGTCGAAACTGTCGTCGAGGCGGTTCCCGTCGTCGAAATGCCCGTCGACGGCGGCGTCGAGCGGGTCGGCGGGCAGGGGGGCGGCGGCCGGGCCGTCGGCGATGGCGGCGTCGCCGGTGGCCTCGGGCTCGGGCCAGGTGGCGGGCGGGGCGGTATATTCCACGTCCGCGTCCACCGGCGCGGCGGTGGCGGCGCCACGGGCCATCGCGGCGCGCAGCCGCTGAAGCCGCGCGGCGACGCTTTCGGCCGGGGGCGCGACATCGTGGCGGGCCGGCGCGGGCGCGGCGGCCGGGGCGGGGGCGGGGGCGGCCTCGGCCCCGGGCGCGGCCTGGCGCAGCACCACGCCGCCGCCCTGCACCTCGGCGGTGACGCGGCGGCGCACCTCGCGCTCGGCGATGCGGTGAAGCATCTCGGCATCCGGGGTCGGCGGCTCGGCGCCGAAGTAACGATCCTCGGCGGCAAGGTCGCGGAAATATTCCGCGATCGCCCGCATCGTCGAGAACGGGTCGTCGAAGCCTTCGAGCGTGCACGAGAACGTGCCGTAGGAAACCGTAAGAATCTTGCTCGCACTCACCATGACAACGCATCCTCCGCCGAAAACTGTTGCCAGAAGATGAACCGCGAAAAACGCCTTTCAGTGGGCCGATACGGGTAATTTGAAGGATTGATTCTGGCAGCGATTGCGCAAGCTTGCCACAATTGGCAGGGTGGCGCGATGAACGAGACGGCACTTTTCCTCGCCTCGCGGCCGGTAACGCTGGTCGGCGGCGGCCCCTGTTCGGCGCGCGCGCTGGCGCGGGCGCGGTCGCGCGCGCCGGTGATCGTGGCCGCCGACGGCGGCGCCGACCGGGCGCTGGCGCTGGGGATCGAGCCCGAGATGGTGATCGGCGATCTCGACTCGATCTCGGATACCGCGCGCGTGCGGCTGGGGCCCGCGCGGCTGCGCGCCGTCGCCGAACAGGAAAGCACCGACTTCGACAAGTGCCTGCGCTCCATCGCGGCGCCCTTCGTGCTTGCGGTGGGCTTCGAAGGCAACAGGATGGACCATGCGCTGGCCGCGTTCAACACGCTCGCGCGCGCGCCGGGGCCGCCGTGCCTGATGCTCGGGGGCCACGACGTCGCGTTTCGCGCGCCGGCGGGGCCGCTGGAACTGGCGCTTGCTCCGGGCACGCGGGTTTCGCTGTTTCCGATGGCGCCGGTCGAAGGCCGCTCGCAAGGGCTGCGCTGGCCGATCGACGGGCTGCGCCTTGCGCCCGCCGGGCGCATCGGCACCTCGAACGAGGCGGTGGCCGAGGTGGTGCGGCTCGAGTTCACCACGCCGGGCATGCTGGTGATGCTGCCGCCCGAGGCGCTGGACGCGGCGCTGGCGGCGCTGGGGCTGGCGTGACAAATGGGGCTTTTCGCGGCGCCCGCGCCCGGCTAGTCAGGATGCATGAGCGTTTCCGCCGCCGATCCCGCCGCCGATTCCGTTGCCGATTCCGTTGCCGCACCGGCGCCGCCGCCGCTGCGCCGCAACCTTGCGGTGCTGATCCTGGCGCAGGCGCTGCTGGGCGCGCAGATGCCGATGCTTTTCACCATCGCCGGGCTGGCGGGGCAGACGCTGGCCTCGAACCTGTGCTTCGCGACGCTGCCGATCTCGATGTTCGTTCTGGGCTCGATGCTGACCGCGACGCCGTTGTCGGCGATCATGCAGCGCCATGGCCGCCGGGTGGGCTTTGCCATCGGCGCCGCGGGCGGCATGGCGGGGGCGGCGGTGGGCGCGTGGGCGCTCTACATCGCGTCGTTCCCGCTGTTTCTGGCCGGCGCGCTGCTGACCGGGGTCTACATGTCGGCGCAGGGCTTCTACCGCTTCGCCGCCGCCGATTCGGCGCCCGAGGCGTTCCGGCCCAAGGCGATCAGCTATGTCATGGCCGGCGGCCTCGCCTCGGCGGTGATCGGGCCGCAACTGGTCAAGGTGACGGCGGATGCGATGGTGGTGCCGTTCCTCGGCAGCTATCTGGTGGTGATCGGGCTGAACGCGGTGGGGATGCTGCTGTTCCCGCTGCTGAGAATACCCCGCCCGCCGCGCCCGGCGCCCGGCGCCCCGACCGGGCGGACGCGGAGGGAACTGCTGCGCGAGCCGCGGATCGCGGTGGCGATCATCTGCGGCATGGTCTCGTACGCGCTGATGAACCTGGTGATGACCTCGACGCCGCTGGCGGTGGTCGGCTGCGGCTACGACAAGGCCAACGCCGCCGACATCGTCACCGGCCACGTGCTGGCGATGTTCGTGCCGTCGTTCTTCACCGGCCACCTGATCGCGCGCTTCGGGGTCGAGCGGATCATCGGCGCCGGCCTCGTCATCCTGATGGGCGCGGGGATGGTGGCGCTGTCGGGGGTGCACCTCGAGCAGTTCTTCGTGGCGCTGGTATTGCTGGGGCTGGGCTGGAACTTCGGCTTCATCGGCGCCACCGCGATGCTCGCCGGCGCCCACCGTGCGGAAGAGCGCGGGCGCGTGCAGGGCTTGAACGACATGATCGTGTTCGGCTGCGTCACCATCGCCTCGCTGGCCTCGGGCGGGCTGATGAACTGCTCGGGCGGCAGCGCGCAGGCGGGCTGGGCGGCGGTCAACCTCGCGATGATCCCGTTCCTGGTGCTGGCCGGCGGCGCGCTGATCTGGCTGTCGGCACGGCCGCGCGCGGCGCTCTGAGGGGCGCGGGCAAGGGTCTTTCAAAGACCCTTGGCAAAATTCTTTGGAAGAATTTTGCGTCGCGCCCGCCGCCGGCGTCGCGCTTGATCGGCGGGCCGGGATCCCTATCGTGGGCGCCTGACGCCAACCTCCGGGCCCGATGGACCGGACAGCCCGGGGAACGCCCTGAATGAAAGACTTCTTCGATTTCCTGCGCGATGTCGCGCCCTATGACCGGGACGACGCCACCGTGGCGCGCCTCAACCGCCGCCACGCGCTGATCGTCGAGCCGTTCGTGCCCTGGCTGAAGGGCGCGCGGGTGCTCGATCTTGCCTGCCACGACGGGCGCTGGTCCTACGCGCTGGCGGCGGCCGGCGCGGCCGAGGTGGTGGGCGTCGAGGGGCGGCAGGAACTGATCGACCGTTTCGCGCACTTCCCGCAGACCGGCTTCAAGGGCCGCGTCAGCCTGCGCCGCGACGACATCTTCGCCGACCTCGAGGCCCGCCGCGCGCGGGGCGAGCGGTTCGACGTGGTGGCGCTTTACGGCATCTTCTACCACGTCATGGACCATTTCCGCCTGCTGCGGCTGGTCAAGGCGCTGGGCCCGAAGCTGGTGATCATCGACAGCGAGTTCATGGACGTGGACAACCCGATGATCCAGCTCGTGCGCAACGACGTCACCAATCACCTCAACGCGATCCCGATCGGGGACGAGCGTTTCCTCGTGGTGGGGGTGCCCAGCCGCAGGGCCACCGACGCGATGGCGGAATCGCTGGGCTACCGGCCGGTGTGGGTGGACGCCGAGGCGATCGTGGGCGACGACCGGCGCGGGGTGCAGGATTATTTCCGCGCCCGCAACCGCAAGATCCGCGCCACCTGCGCGCTGCTGCCGGAAGCGGCGGGCGAGGGGGCGGCCGCGCCCTGACGGGGCCTTTCAGTGACGGGGCCTTTCAGCCGCGCCGGCCGGCGAAGCGGGCGGCCCAGGCGGCGCGCTCCTCGTCGGCGATCTTGCGGAACGTCACCTCGGGCACGGTGAAGCCGTGGCCGGGCGCCAGCCGGGCCAGCGCCGCGGCGGTATCGTCGGGCCAGGCCCAGTCGTCGCAGGCCATCGCCGCCATCAGCGCCTCGGCCGCGTCGGGGATGAACGGGCGCGACAGGATCGCGTAGATGCGCACCAGGTTCAGCGCCAGCCGCACCTGCGCCGCGGCCGCCGCCGGGTCGGCCTTGATCGTCGACCACGGCGCCGCCGCCTGCAGGTATTCGTTGCCCACGACCCAGATCGCGCGCAGTTCGGCCGCCGCCTTGCGCACCTCGATCGCGTCCATGTGGCCCTCGTAGGCGCGGATGCGGCGTTCGAGGTCGGCCACCAGCGCCGCCTCGGCCGGGCCCGTCGCGCCGCCCTCGGGCACCGCCTCGCCGAACTTGGCGCGGCAGAACTTGGTCACGCGGCTCACGAAGTTGCCCAGAACGTCGGCCAGATCCTTGTTCACGCTGGCCTGGAAATTCTCCCAGGTGAATTCCGCATCCGAGTTTTCGGGCGCGTGGCTGAGCAGCCACCAGCGCCAGTAATCGGCCGGCAGGATCTCGAGCGCGTCATCCATGAACACGCCGCGCCCGCGCGAGGTGCTGAACTGGCCGCCGTCGTAATTGAGGTAGTTGAACGACTTGATGTAATCCACCAGCTTCCACGGCTCGCGCGCGCCAAGGATCGTGGCGGGAAAGCCGAGCGTGTGGAAGGGCACGTTGTCCTTGCCCATGAACTGGGTATAGCGGACATCGCCCGCCCCCTTGTCGGTGCGCCACCAGCGTTCCCAAT
>Ga0209024_1000163_pt1 | contig 134646 bp, 119 predicted proteins | sample AutmiccommunBRH5_FD_187380 | JGI IMG/M metagenome (GOLD analysis project Ga0209024, IMG submission 187380) | Deep subsurface microbial communities from Mt. Terri, Switzerland - Autotrophic microbial communities BRH/5 (SPAdes) (version 2) | ecosystem: Environmental > Aquatic > Deep subsurface >...
GCTAAGTTTGACAGCCTTGATTTTGAAGTCTGTTGTGTACTGCCAGGTTTTTCTCGGTTGTGTGTATTTTGGCATGTCGTCACCTCCTGAGTTATCAGAAGGTGTCCACTAAAGCGGGGGAACTACAGTATCGGCTGGATGGGTTTGTTATGCCGCAATGCCTTCAACAATCAGATGACTTACGTCAGTGCGTTGGCTTGCATGCTCGAACGTGATTGCGCAGACATTACCCTTGGCATCCACGTCAAGAATGGTATTTTCATCCAGGTCTCTAGACTCCGCTATGCCACTGTCGCGGAACTCGATGTACAAGGTGTCAGTGTCTTCAAAGTAGCTGACTTTCATGGCTTATATCCTCTATCAAAAAAAGCGTTATGCACCGTTTCTCCATCGGGTAACAGGATTACCCGTAGATACCGGTTTTTCATTTCCTTAATTCTAGCCCATCGCCTTATTCGGCCGTCTGCCTGTATGTGCTCTTTTTCAGGAAACCGGACAACGTGTTGAATCCATTCGTCCTTGATTATCTCTCGATCCGGTCTGACCCGGGTCGCCTGAAAGTATTTCGTTACCTTCACCGTCATTTTTCCTTTTCGGCATAACTATTAATAAACTGCACATGCAGTATATGTTCGCAAACAGAACACGCGCAGTATATGTACCGGCTTTGGGGTATTATGCAGCGTGGTCGGTTTATCATTCCCTGGCACCGATGTATTTTATGCTCCCAATATATTGATTTCAGGGCATAAAGCAATAGCGCCGATGTTTACCGCTAAATGAACGCCCGCGTCGCAGTTATGTCGACAAAATTATCGCCCTGGATAGATCCGCAACCCGATGAATTAACGGACAACAAGTCTATTTGTCTACTTAAAAGCCAGGATAACCCGCCAAAGCCAACAATTAATAGATTTAGATAAACTCTTCAAATACACAGCGTATTGGGAAAACGAGTTGGTCTCAATAACAGTTTGTTGACTACAGTTACCGCTTCCAGCGCCCCAAAAGGGTAACAATTTTTCATTTATACCAACTCCAACCGCCCCCGCTCAGGTCAACCCAACCGTTTGTCCTTAAACCCATACCACGCAAGTACGGCGGCTAACAAACACAACAGCGTCGCCAGGTTGAATACCAGAGTTGCGCCCGCATCCCAGAGCACTCCCGCCAGATAGGAACCCGCCGCCCCGCCGACGCCGAAACTCACGGCACCGTACAGCGCTTGCCCGCTGCCCTGGGTATCGGCTTTGAACAGCCGTCGGATGGTGTCGATGGCGGCGGCGTGAAAGGTGCCAAAGCTAAACGCATGCAAACACTGCGCGGCTATCAGTAACCACAACCAGTCCGCGCCGTTGCCAATCGCGGCCCAGCGCAGCGCGGCGAGTAACAGGCTGGCGATTAAAATGGCGCGCACGCCGAACGCTACTAGCAGGCGATGCATAAAAATAAAGATGATGACTTCCGCGACGACGCCTATCGACCACAGCAGTCCGATGGTGGAGCGGCTATAGCCCAACGCCTCCATGTAAATACTGAAAAAGCTGTAGTAGGCGCCGTGGGCCATTTGCATCAGCACTCCAGTGGCAAGAAAGGCCAGCACGGCGGGCTGCCGGGTGGCCTGCCACAGGGTTTGCGGGTGGGACTCGTGATTTTTTTGCGGCGGTTGCGGAATGGACAGGCTACTGAAGAAAATTCCGGCCAGCAGGCTCAGGCCAACCAGCGGAAAGATGCCGATACCCCACTGCTCAAAACTGTAACCGGCGCAGATTACGGCGATAATAAAACCCACCGAACCCCACACCCGCAGGCGGCTGTAGCGCTCGGGAAAATCCGCGAGGAAATCCAGGGTCACCACTTCCTGCTGGGGCAGTACTGCGTTCCAGAAAAAACTGTAGCCGGTAATCACCAGCAACAGCCACCAGAAACTGCTGCCGAACACGACGCCGAGAAAACAGATCAGTCCCAGCAGCGATCCGAGACGAATAATTTCCAGCCGCCGACCGGTGACATCCGCCAGCCAGCTCCACAGGTTGGGTGCGACAATTTTGGTGGCCATGGGCACGGCCAGTAGCAGTCCAATTTGGTCCGGCGAAAAGCCTTCGCCCTGCAAATATAACGGCCAGTAGGGATACAACGCCCCGAGCAGGGCAAAGTAGAAGAAGTAGAAGCCGGACAACCGCCAGTAGGGAACCGGTGGTCGTGGCAGCGGAGAACGTGGCACCCGCTGTGCCGGGGCTGTCAGCGGGCGATGCGGCTCATTCAATTACCCGGTGACCTCGGGGGGAATGGGGGTCAGACCGGAATTTACGCCGCTGTTTTGCGCCCGGTGGCGCAGGGCGTGATCCATCAATACCAGGGCCAGCATGGCTTCGGCGATGGGTGTGGCCCGTATGCCCACGCAGGGATCGTGGCGGCCGGTGGTGGCCACTTCCACGGCGTTGCCGCTGGTGTCGATGGAACGCCCCGGAATACGAATGCTGGAGGTTGGCTTGAGGGCCATGCTGGCGACGATGGTCTGACCGCTGGAAATACCTCCCAGCACCCCACCGGCATTGTTGGACAAAAAGCCCGCGGGCGTCATGGCGTCCCGATGCTCGCTGCCTTTTTTGGTCACGCAGGCAAACCCATCGCCGATTTCCACCCCCTTGACGGCGTTGATACCCATCAGCGCGCTGGCGATATCCGCATCCAGGCGGTTAAACACCGGCTCGCCCCAGCCCGGCGGCACCCCTTCGGCCACCACCATTATTTTGGCGCCGATGGAATTACCTTCCTTGCTTAACTGCTGCATAAAGGCTTCCATCTCCGGCACTTTGTCCGGGTCGGGGCAGAAAAACGGATTGTTGCCCACTTCCCTCCAGTCGACGCGCTCGATGACGATCGGCCCCAGCTGACTCAAGTAGCCGCGCACCTCGACACCGAAATGCTCGCGCAGGTATTTTTTGGCGATTCCACCGGCCGCCACGCGCATGGTGGTTTCCCGTGCGGACGCTCGCCCACCGCCACGATAGTCCCGCGCCCCGTATTTCTGGAAATAGGTGTAGTCGGCGTGGTCCGGGCGAAACACATCCTTGATTGCGCTGTAATCTTTGGAACGCTGGTCGGTGTTTTCAATCAGCAGGCCGATGGGCGTGCCGGTGGTTTTCCCTTCGAATACGCCGGACAGAATTTTGACCTGGTCGTCCTCGCGGCGCTGGGTGGTGTACCGTGACTGACCGGGCTTGCGGCGATCTAGATCGTGCTGCAGGTCGGCCTCGCTTAATGCCAGACCGGAGGGGCAACCATCCACCACGCAACCCAGCGCCGGACCGTGGCTTTCGCCAAAGCTGGTGACCGTAAATAGTTTTCCGAAGGTATTGCCGGACACTGGTTATTCTCCTCTGCTCACTGTTGCTCGCGCCCCCGGTGATGTGCGCATTATACGGCGCAGGAACCCTGAGTTCAGGCCTTTTTATGGTTTGCTCTGTATGGTTTGATCTGTGCCGCAGACCTGCAACGGGTTCTTAGAATCAGCTCCGACAACCAGCCCCGGCAATCAACTCCGATAATCAACCGCTACAGCCCGCTGCCTACCAACTGGGCGCGGGTGATGGCAAATACCCCGTGGCCACCGCGTTCAAATTCCAGCCAGGTAAACGGCACCTGTGAATAAGCCTGCTGCAATGCGGGCCAACTGTTACCCACCTCCACGATTAGCACGCCCTCTTCGCTCAGGTAGCGGGTCGCGTCCTGCAACAGACGCCGGGTAAAATCCAGCCCGTCGTCGCCGGACGCCAGGGCCAGCACCGGTTCGCGATGAAACTCCACGGGTAGCCCGGCCATATCCTCGGCATTCACGTAGGGCGGATTGGCCACGATCAAATCGTAACTGCCGCTCAGATCGGCAAACAGATCGGACTCAAGTACTGCGACCCGTTCCTGTAAACCGTGTTTTGCCACGTTGGCGCGGGCGACATCCAGCGCATCCGCCGATATATCGCTGAGGTCCACCTGCGCCTCCGGGAAATACCAGGCGCAGGCAATGCCGATACAACCACTGCCGGTACACATATCCAGAATGCGTTGCGGCACACCGCTGAGCCAGGGATGGAAACCCTGCTCGATCAACTCGCCAATGGGAGAACGCGGAATCAACACCCGCTCATCCACTGCAAATTCCAGCCCGGCAAACCACGCCGTACCGGTCAGGTAAGGCGCCGGTTGTGGATCGTTGACGCGCTGTAAGAGCAGCGTAATCACCGCTTTCTTTTCGTCTTCGGTGAGCCGCGCATCCAGTACCCTGGCGTCGCTGTCGAGGGGTAAATGCAAAGCGTGCATCACCAGCATTACCGCTTCGTCCCAGGCGTTGTCGGTACCGTGACCGAAATGCAACGCGGCCTCGCCAAAGCGACTGGCGCCCCAGCGAATATAGTCCCGCACGTTGTGCAACTGCTCGTACAGGTGTGCGAATTCCCGCTTTAATGATTTTTCCATCGGTCATGTTCCCAGAGACTCGCTTATTGTACAGAACTGTTGCGCACAACGGACGGTTGTACTGAGTGTTGGTACTGAGCGTTAGTACTGAGCGTTAGTGCTGAGTATTAGTACTGAGCAGATGTACTGGAAAGGCAATCAAGGAACGTGGATAAAATACCCATTGCCGGTATAATTTGCCGATTGCGACTTACCGACCGGAATAACCCCTATGGACATGACCAAAGCGTACGCAACGATTATTGAAGGCATCGGCGAGGATCTGACGCGACCGGGGCTGGTAGACACTCCCTCGCGCGCCGCCAAAGCCTTTCAGTTTCTCACCGAGGGCTATAACCGCACCATCGACGAGGTGGTGAACGGCGCCCTGTTCCCCAGCGATTCCAATGAAATGGTGATCGTCAAGGATATCGAGCTGTATTCCCTGTGCGAGCACCATTTGCTGCCGTTCGTGGGCAAATGTCATGTCGCATATATTCCCAAGGGCAAGGTGCTGGGCCTGTCGAAAATTGCCCGCGTGGTGGACATGTACGCCCGTCGCTTGCAGATTCAGGAAAATCTGGCCACGCAAATCGCCAAAACTATCGAAGAAGTGACCGGCGCCCAGGGCGTGGCGGTGATTATCGAAGCGCAACATATGTGCATGATGATGCGCGGCGTGGAGAAACAGAACTCGATTATGAAAACATCCGCCATGCTGGGAGTGTTTCGCAACAATCAACCCACCCGCAATGAGTTTTTGTCACTGATACGTTAACTTACGCTCGCTTGCGCAACGGGTCGAGGTTATGGCTGTTTGGTGAAAAACGCCGACAGCCGCTCGGCGACCAGCCCGGCGGATGCTTCCATATGAAAGTGGTGACTGCCCGCGATTATTTCAGTCGTCATGTTAGTCAGTATTTTTTCCATACCGTAAAACCGCTGTAATCGCCCCTGGTGGGCCAACAACATCAATACCGGGCATTCAATACGAGTGACAAAGGCATTGACCATGTCCTCTGTCAGCTTTACTTCGGACGGTATTTTTAATTTTTCATCGCTGCGCCAGCGAAACCCGCCTGCCACCGACTCGATAGCGCGACCGACAATCAGATGCGCCGCCTGTGGTGTCAGCGGACTTTCCCCACGGGTGCGCGCCGCTTCGGCTGCCGCCACGGTGGCGTATAGTTTGCTGGGCCGCGCGAGCACTTTCTGCCGTTTTTCGATCGCCTTGGCCAACTGCTGCGGGGCTTCCTGCGCAGTCATGGTTTGCGGCACAAAACTGTCGAGCAATGCCAGATGGGTAACCCGCTGCGGAAATGCACCCGCGGTCAGGGTGCAGATCATGCCGCCGCGGGAATGCCCGAGTAAGGCAAACCGTTTCCAGCCGAGTTGTTCGGCAACGGCGTGAATATCGCCAACATCCTGCCAGATATTGTACGTGCCGTGGGCGGCGCGGTGGCTACTCAACCCATGGCCCGCCAAATCCACGGCCACCAGACGCACGCCTTTCAACAATGGCCCCAGTACTGCGAAACTGGCGGCATTATCCAGCCAGCCGTGGGTAGCGATCACCGGTACGCCGTCGGGGTCGCCCCACTCGCAAGCGGCGATGTCGATGCCATCGTAGTGAAACAGATGCGCTCTTGGCGCACGGGCTGTTTCGAATTTGCTCACGGGGTGGGACGCTCCATGTACAGTAGTTCAGCACCGTTTTGCACACAGGCAGTGACTTCTAGCGCGGCCAGACATCCGGTATCCATCCACGGGGTTTGCGTTCGCCCGGCTAACCACGCGACGAGCTGGCCCGCCAACGGCTGATGACTGACCAGCAAGATACTTTGCTCCGGAATATTTGCGTCGCTTTGATTATTAGTTTGTTCGTCATTATTAGTTTGTTCGTCAATAGCGTGTAGCAAGCGACTAACGGCCGCCGGATTACCTTCGGGGGCCAGGGTTTCGCTGAACACCAGCTCCCCAGCGTAACTCAATGCTCGGGCCACCACTGCGCCGGTTTCCCGGGCGCGCCGCAGGGGACTGGTGATAACTACGGATACAGCGCCAAGGTCCGCGTGCCGCGCGGCAACCACCTGCTCTACCTGTTCGCGCCCGCGTGGTGTTAAGGGTCGCACCCGGTCAGTCGACGCGGGACCCGCCTCGCCGTGGCGCAGGATGTAGAGTTTCATTGACTTAACGTATCGACTTAACGTATCAGTGTTGCGTCTTGTCCGGATCCAGCGGTTCTTCGACTTCGACTTCGACAAAAGCGGGAATATCGTCCGCACCAGTTACTTTGCGCTGCGCCCCGGCACCGGCCGCGCGGGTAGCTTTCTGGCCTTCACTTGGTGGTGAGGAAGCGTCGGATAAATCCTCCACATTTGGCCATTCGTCAAATGGAAAGGGTTTTTGTTCACTGTTGAACGTCAGAAATAAATACACCTGCAAACACCATTTACTCAGCCCCTGACCAAGGCCACGCAGATTTTCGTTATCGTTGGTGGTCATTAACACCAGCGCAAATTGCAATACCGCAATAACCACTATGACCAGCCAGGCGACATATAACAACAAGCCGAACAGCAACATAAAGAACAGTCGGATCCAGGTGTCGAGATTGCCCAGATTGGTGCTATTTCCGTTTTCCTGGTTAGACATTGTCACCTCCGTCAAACAGTATGTATCGCCATTGATGTGTGCATTTTTACACATTAAAAAGCGTCGGTTTTCTCAAACAAGTTCAGTCCGGTTTAACCCACGCGGAATTCCACATCGTCGGTCTTTTCCGATTGCATCATGTTATACAGCACTCGTGGTATAGATTTCTTGTTAAACATAACATCGCACAGCGCAGTTACCAACGGCATATAGACGTCCATCTCATCGGCTTTTTGCTTGACGATACGGGCGGTATTCACCCCTTCCGCAACCTGCCCCACATCGACGATAGCCTGTTCGAGACTGCGCCCCTTGCCCAATGCCTGACCGACCCGAAAATTGCGACTCAGGGGGGAGGTACAGGTGACAAACAGATCGCCGACCCCACTCAAACCCAGAAAGGTCATGGGGTTGGCGCCGAGGCGCGCGGCAAAGCGGGTCATTTCGGCGAGGCTGCGGGTGATCAACACACTCATGGTATTCTGCCCGACGCCCATGGCGGAGGCCATGCCCGCTTCGATACCGTAAATATTTTTTAAGGCCCCCGCCAGCTCTACACCGTAGACATCGCTGTTGGAATACACGCGAAAGAAAGGCGTTACCAGCAAGCGCTGTACGATTTCGCAAACGCCGGGGTCGGCACTGGCAATTACAGTCGCGGTAATTTCGTTAGCCGCCACTTCCTGGGCGATATTGGGGCCACTGATGACGCCAATCCGGGGGGCGTTCATCTCTTCGGCAAGAATTTCACTCATCAGTTTGAAACTGCTGCTTTCGATACCCTTGGCGGTACTGATGGCTATGGTGCCGGGCCCTACCAAGGGTGCCACCTGCCTGGCCAGCGCTCGAAACGCCGCACTGGGCACCGAGAAAAACACCAGATTTGCTCCGTCGAGGGCAGCGGCGAGATCGCTGGTAATGGAGAGTCGTTCGTCCAGGTGATACCCCGGCAGATAGCGGCTGTTTTCCCGAGTGTCGGCGCATTGCCTGGCATTGGCGGCATCGCGCATCCACAATCGCGTGGTGTGACCGTTACCCGCCACCATATTGGCGATGGCTGTACCAAAACTGCCACCGCCAAGCACGGCGATTTGATTATTCTCTGTCATAGGCGCGTCGGTTGGGGGAAGTGCGCAATTATAGGTGGTTTACTACGCCGATGACCAACCCCATTGCATTCACGCCCCGTCCGCCTACCTCTACTCACTCTACTCAGCGCTAAGCAACAAACGATTGAGACGCTGCACGAACAGCGCCGGATTTTCCAGCTGGTGCCCGGCGGCCAGTGCGGCCTGATCGTACAACAGCCCGGCCAGGTCGGCGATTTTATCCTTGTCGGTTTCACTGGCGAGACGGATTACCAGACGGTGCTCGGGATTAATTTCCAGAATCGGCTTGCTGACCGGCGCGCTCTGCCCCGCCGCTTCCAGTAATTTGCGCATCTGCGGCCCGATATCACCTTCCCCCAGTACCAGACAGGCGGGAGATTCCGTCAGTCGGTGGGTAGAGCGTACACTTTCCACGCGGTCGCCGAGTACTTCCCTGAGACGTTCCAGCACCGCACCGTGGTCGCCATCGGCTTCCTGTTCTTGCTCCTTGTCATCGACCTTGGCTGCGCCCAGCGCACCCAGATCCAGCTCACCCCGGCTGATATCCTGCAATGATTTGCCGTCGAATTCCGTCAGATTGGACATCGCCCATTCGTCGATACGTTCGCTCAGCAGCAAGACTTCGATGCCGTGTTTACGGAAAATTTCCAGGTAGGCGCTGTTGCGTATCGCGGTGTCCGAATCCCCCACCAGATAGTAAATTTTGTCCTGTCCTTCCTGCATGGCGGCCACGTAGTCAGCCAGTGACACCAGTTGCTCCGTGCTGCGGGTGGTGGGGAAACGTAACAATCCGGCAATGCGTTCGCGATTGGCGAAATCTTCCGCCAGGCCTTCTTTGAGTACCGGACCAAACACTGCCCAGAATTTTTTATAGTCGTCCGGCTGATCCTTGGCCAACTTTTCCAGAATATCCAGCGCCCGCTTGGTCAACGCGCCACGAATGCTGTCTACTGCCGCGCTGTTCTGCAAAATTTCCCGCGATACGTTCAGCGGCAAATCGGCGCAATCCACCACGCCTTTGATAAAGCGCAGATACAGGGGCAGAAACTGCTCGGCATCGTCCATGATAAACGTGCGCTGAATATACAATTTGATGCCGCGCGGCGTATCCCGGTTGTACAGATCGAACGGCGCATGGGCCGGCACGTAGATCAGGCTGGTGTAATCGAGTTTGCCCTCGACCCGATTGTGGCTCCAGGTCAGGGGTTTTTCAAAATCGTGGGAAATGTGTTTGTAAAATGCCACATAGTCGTCGTCGCCAAGGTCCTTACGCGCACGCAACCACAACGCAGTGGCGGCGTTGACCCGTTCGTATTCCCTGACCGGAGTGACCGTTTCAGCCTCTTCGCCATCGTCTTTGGCAGTACTGTCCGCCGGCTGGGCCGCGCCTTCGGGCTTGTACATTTCCACCGGCACCGCAATATGGTCCGAATATTTTTTAACCAGGCTGCGCAACCGCCAGTCGTTGGCATACTCCTTAGCGTCGTCTTTCAAAAACAGAGTAACGGTGGTGCCGCGCTGCTCCCGTTTGATAGTTTCGACCGTGAATTCCGCCTCGCCAGAGCAGCTCCAGCGCACTGCATCCCCCGGCTTGGCATCCGCGCGACGGGACTCCACCACCATTTTATCCGCCACCAGAAAACCCGAATAAAAACCTACGCCGAACTGGCCGATCAGATTGGCATCCCGTTTACTGTCACCGGTAAGATTACCGAGAAATTCCGCGGTGCCCGAATGGGCGATGGTGCCCAGATTGGCCACTGCTTCGTCCCGGGACATACCGATACCATTGTCGCTAACACTGATGGTGCCGGCTTCCGTATCCACATCTATGCGGATGTGCAGTTCCGTGTCGTCCCCCAGCAGCTCGGGGTTTTCCAGAGATTCGAAACGCAGTTTGTCAGAGGCGTCGGAGGCGTTGGAAATCAGCTCCCGCAAGAAAATATCCCGGTTGCTGTACAGCGAGTTAATCATCAGGTGCAGAAGCTGCTTCGCCTCTGTCTGAAAGCCCATGGTCTGTGCCTGTTTTTTACGCGCCATACTATAAATCCCCAAGGTCCGATTAACGGTTATATCCTGGGGAAGGTAATGCGGTCAAACTGCGGTTTTTCAACCTCTGTCGGCACAAAATGGGCGTTATCCGTCCATTATTCTTTATTATCCGGGCGATTATCCGCGTGCGGGCAGCTCGGCAACGGCGTGTCCGGTAGCGGACAGCTCGTCGTCCTGATTGGTGGCGACAATGTTAAATGCCACGTACTTCCGGCCATCCCGCTCGAATTTATCCGTGACCGTGCCGTTCAGATACACCGTGTCCCCCTCCGGGTTGTGGCGGCGCACCTCGGAGCGTAGCGAGTGCAACATACCGTCGTCGCCAATCCAGTTGGTAATCAGGTGGCTCATCCACGAGCAGCGTTCGGGGCCGTAGTCGTAGGCCCCTGGAGCGCCTACCTTGAGGGCAAACTCCTCCTCCCAGTGCACCCGCTCCGGACAATCGGGCACCCCAAAACGGTTTTTGATACCCAGCCCCGGGTGTTTGGAAATCATTTGGTAGGCCAGTTTGTTGGCGCGGATATACAGCCCGCCCCAGCCCTGGGCGTAGGCGATAAACCCGGTAACGGTCATTGGTCCCTTCACCATAGTGGGTAGCGTTGTACCGACAGCCACATCCTGCCAATAGCGCGGCATGGCACCGCGGATTTCTTCCTGGGCATACAGCGCATAAATGCGTTCTATCTCTTCATCGCTATACACTTTGATTTGCTTGTCTTTTAAGTTTTGATACTTGGTACCCTGCTCGCGCGCCATATCCCGGTCCGTGCGAAAGCACCAGGTATCGGCGGCGCACAGGTGATCGCCGCTGCCGTTGTAGTAATCCACGTGATAAATCTGCTGTACAGAGCGCCCGGCAAAGCGCGTGTCGTGCTCGATCAGATCTTTCAGATAGACCTCGCTGTGGATTTCCGTATTGCGTGGTATGGGCTGGTGCCAGGTAAAGTCGACTCCGGCAAACATGGCATGTATCCCAGGCATACCACCGACATAACCGCTGGCCACCCGGTTGCAGGCAAACAAAAAGGACGGCAGCGCGATAATGTCGCCATGGCGCGTCGTGCGCCCGTAGGCCGGATCGCACCACAGGGGATTGTCGTCGCCGATCCCGTGGGCGTAGTGGCGAATGTTGTCGCGGGTGGCTTCGTGACACCAGGGTTCGAGGGTCTTTTCTATTTTAATACCGATGCGGCTGCGCAAATCGTCGAGCGCCTGGTCGGTAATGCCAATAAATTCCCGCTGCAGTGAGTTAGACATGATTACTTCTATTAGCCTCTTTCAGTCAAATTTAATTTGGTGCGCGGGTGTAGCGTTGCGCAATCCATCACCCCAGTTCAAAGCCGATACCTTGTTTATAACTACGCTTCCTTTGCCCATTCCTTAAGCACTTTGCGATCAATTTTGCCCGCCGGGGTTTTCGGCAGCGCCTGCACAAATCTTACCTGGCGCGGATATTCATGACGACTGAGTCGTTCCTTGAGATAGCCCTGGATGGCCTCGGCGGACAATGTTTCAGCCCCGCGACTGACTATATAGGCGCGTACCACCTGACCGCGCAGGTCGTCGGCCACACCCACCACCGCCGCTTCGGCAACGCCGGCACAGGTGAGTAGCGTATCTTCAATTTCCACGGCGCTCATGGTCCAGCCCGCGGAAATAATCACATCGTCAGAGCGCCCGGCGTGGTAAAAATAACCGTCCTCGTTCCGATAGCCCCGATCTTTAATGTAAAACCATTCGCCTTTGCGGCGTACGGCTATTTCGCCGGTGACGCCGTCGGGCACGGGCATTCCCTGTGCATCGATGATATCCACATCCCAACCCGGCGCGGGTTTGCCGAGCGCACCAGGCTGCACCTGATAATCCCTCACCCCAGGGTAATTCACCAGAATCACACCGACTTCCGTACTGCCGTACATACTACAGGGAATAACACCCAGTTTTTCCGTAAGAAACTGCGCCGTGCTCGAATCCAGGGGCTCACCGGTATAGGAAAGTTTGCGCAGGCGAATGGGATAATTTTCCACCAGACCAGAATTGCGCAACATACGGTACACGGTGGGTGCGGCCGCCATGTTGTCGACGGCGAATTCCGCCAGCGCCTCGAGGATACGTTGCGCGTCAAACTTGCCGGCGTACGCCCCCACGTGAATGCCCAGCGCCAGTGGCGCAATCGTACCGTGCCACAACCCATGCCCCCAGGCGGGCGACGACGGGCAAAAATAGCGATCGCCGGGGCGTAAACCGGTTCCGTATAACGCGGCAATCATCACTGTCACCACGGCGCGGTGGGTGTGTTTAACCGCTTCCGGCAACGCTCGCGTGGTCCCGGACGTATATTGAAATACCGCCAGATCGTCAGCGCGGGTGGTGGTCTGGTAAGTATCTGCAAGGCTCTCCAGTTCAGCGCGCCATTGCCGATCTGGCGTGACGACATCCAGACCTGGAAACTGTGCACTCAGGGCGACGCTATCACCCATACTGAGCAAAAGTTTGGGCGAGCAATCCGCTATGCGCAGCGCCAGCGCATCGGGTCCGAAAAGCGTAAATAGAGGCACTGCAATGGCGCCACGTTTTATCGCACCGAACATACAGGTGTAATACTCGAAGCCGGGTTCGAGCATAATCGCGACCCGATCCCCGCGACCGATTCCACGCTGTTCCAGCCAATGGGCAAACTGACTGCTGCTGCGGGAAATCGTATCAAAGGTGTAGTGCTCGCTGTGGCCCGTGTCGAATTTCACACTGATGGCAGTGCCTTTACCGCGATGGCGGTCAATGCATTCGTGAGCCAGGTTGAGGACCTCCCGGTTGCCATCAAATAACGCCCATAGTTTTTCCCAGGAAAAGCCGCGGAGGATTTCCGGGTAACTATTAACGTCGAGCAATTTAACGTTGGGCAATGTATCGTCGCGGGCCAGGTCGTTCCTAATCAGATCGTTCATAATATTGTATTCAAGAAGGCACAACACCTGACGTGCGACATTAGGTGCGGCGCGGTGTTGTACGGTTCATCCGATTGTTCGCTGTGGCACAATACTACCGCACAACCCGGCGCAACGGGCGGATTAACCAACCAGGTCGACTAGCGCCTGATTAGCACCCGACTAGCACCTGACTAGCACCTGACTATCGCACCGACTGTGTAAATCTCTCCACCACAGGATCAAACATGGACAATAACAGCGAAAGTTTTCCACCCCTTATGGTTAGAACCTGCGACATCCGGGAGGATGGGGTTTTTATTCACGGTTATCCGCAAACGGAAATATGCGGAAACCTGACCTATACCAAAACGCTGTTTCTCACCTGCCGCGCGCGGCTGCCCACGACGGCCGAGACCAAGGTGCTCGACGCGGTACTCAACGGTATGATTGGCTACGGCTACTGGTCGGTTGCCAGGGCGGTTGCCAGCGCCAATCCCAAGCCCTTTCCGGCATTTATGGCGACGTTTCTCGCGGGTGGTGATTATACGATTTTCCCGCAACACGGCGCCGAGGAAATTCAACGCTGGTTGCAGCTGATGCGCGATCACAACCTGACGCTGAATGAAACCGCGCAACGCATTGTTGCCGAATACGACGCCAGTAAACGGCGGATGCCGGGTATCGGGCACCCCAAATTCACCCGTATTGACCCACGCTCGCAGGCGGTGCGCGATGTGGCGGAGAAACACGGATTTATCAGCGACATTACATTGCTCTACGAGGCGGTGCATCGCGCCTATACGGAACGCCCATCTCGCCAGAATTTGTGCATCAATATCGACGGGCGATTTGCCTGCACGCTGCTCGAGTTGGGTTTTGAACCACCAGAGACCACCATCATTGCCATGTTGTCGCTGGCACCAGGGGTGCTTGCTGATATTATGGAACAACTGAAACAAAAACCGTCGCTGCAATTGATGGTGGGATTACCCAGTGAATACGTTGGGGAAGCGGAGCGCCATTTACCTGAAGAATATATTCGTGATTAGAGGAATTCGTTTTGACTAAACCCAAGCTGGACTACGCCGCCACCGTCATGTTGCTTAGAAATAGCGCGCGCGGCATGGAGGTTCTGCTCCTTGAACGCAGCGGCAAATCCGAGTCGTTCGCGGGCGCTTTTGTGTTTCCCGGTGGCAAAGTGGATCTGCACGACGCGCACCCGGACTATGCCGCGTTGTATGCGGGTCATACCGACAGCGACGCCAGCCAGATTCTGAGTATGCCGCGCTACGGGTTGGCCTACTGGACCGGTGCGATCCGCGAGTGTTTTGAAGAGGCAGGTATCCTGCTGGCCTACGACCGCCATGGCGACCTGATCAGCTTCAAGGATACGGCGGTTAAGCAACGCTTTGCCGACTATCGCGCTGGTCTCAATAACGGCACGCTAAAGTTACTCGATATTTGTCGCGACGAACAGTTAACCCTGGCGACCAAACAGATCGCCTACTTCAGCCATTGGGTAACGCCTGTAGCAGCGCCGCGCCGCTTTGACACCCGCTTTTTCGTGTGCCGCGTGCCCGATCATCAGGAGGCGCTGATTGACAATCACGAGGCGGTCTCACAATGTTGGCTAACGCCAGCGGAGGCGCTACGCAAAGCCGATGAAGAAAATATGCAGATATTTTTTCCCACCCGTAAACATATTGAAGCGCTAGCGGAGTTTGACGACACCGAACAATTGTTAAACGCAGTCCTCAGGAAAACCGATATTCCACGCATTCTGCCATTGCGTCAGGACACGCCGGATGGCTTTCGAATTTTGTTGCCTGGCGATGACGGCTACGAATACCGGGAGATCGCCGAAACACATTACTGAGCGGCCGCACACTGTCAGTGAACACGCCGTGCGCCACTACACAGCGGACCAAAACAACGTGAACAGCAACTCGAACCACAACGCGAACCACAACGCGACCGACAAGCCAGCGTATTTCATACGCGACAAGGCGATCGGACAAATTGTTTTTAATCAGCCCGATAATCGCAACAGCATGACGCCGTCGATGCTAACCGCGTTTTCAGAGGCACTGGAGGAAGCCATTGCCTGCACGGAATTGCGCTGCCTGGTGATTACCGGTACCGGCACATCGTTTTGTGCGGGCGGTGATTTTAGCGGCGACACACAGCAATCCCAGTTAGCTTTTTCCCAGGAGGCGCTGAAACAAACTTACCGTAGCTGTATGCGCATCGGCGCGGTCGCGGTACCGGTCATTGGCGCGTTGAATGGCCACGCTATCGGTGGCGGTTTCGGTGTCGCATTGCTAACCGACATCCGGGTGGCCAATCAGGACGCCCTGTACGGCGCCAACTTCGCGCGCCTGGGCATGCATTCCGGGATGTCGATCTCCTATATGTTGCCACGCCTGATTGGTCTCGCCCGGGCCAATGAACTGATGTTTACCGGACGGCGTATCAGCGGCGCCGAGGCGGAGCGCATGGGTGTGGTTAATTACGCCGTACCCGCTGTAGACGTGCTGCCCAAAGCGCTCACTCTCGCGCAGGAAATCGCGGCCTGTGCGCCCGCTGCGGTGCGCATGATGAAGCGCTCCATGGTACTGAATTACGACTGGGATCCCGCGGCTAAACTGGATTACGAGGCGCTCTGCCAGGCGACCACCTTTGCATCCCGAGATGGCCGCGAAGGCATAAATGCCCTGCTGGAAAAACGCGAACCCCGATTTACCGATGAATAGGCGAGCGGTTTGTCGCCGATCACAGGCGACATAACCCTCCCAGCCGCATAACCGAATTTATTCATTACCCACCAGGACGAACAGTATGCCGACTTCAGTAACCCCAGAACGTCATCCCGAGGGACGCATTAGCCTCGAAATTCGCGGACACCTGCTGTTGATGGGCATCGATCGTCCGGAAAAATACAACGGGTTTACCCCCAAAATGTTTACCGAGCTAGCCGACGCCTACGCGCAACTGGAGGAAAATTCAGAATTGCGGGTCGGCGTTTTATTCGCCCACGGCAAACATTTTACTGCCGGACTGGATTTACCAAAATTTTCCGCTGCTATGGCGTCCGGGGAACCGATCCTCCCCACCAATGGTATCGACCCCTTTGCGTTACGCGGCACGCCCCGTGCCAAACCAATCGTTAGCGCCGTCCATGGTATTTGTTTTACCGCAGGTATTGAATTGATGCTCGCCACCGAAATAGTGATCGCCGCGAACGACACGCGCTTTGCGCAAATGGAGGTTGGGCGAGGCATTATGGCAACCGGAGGCGCAACCGTGCGCATGGTGCAACGAGGTGGCTGGGGCAATTCCATGAAAGTGCTACTAACCGGCGCCGAATTCAGTGCCCAGGAGGCGTTGCATTATCAATTTGTGCAGCAAGTGCTACCGATGGAGGACGTATTGCCCAGAGCTATTGAACTGGCGGAACTCATTGCACGACAGGCACCACTCGCCGTCCAGGCCACGTTAAAAAGTGCACGCACCTATGTACTCGAGGGTCAAGATGCCGCTGTAGCCGACTTCACAGACGCCATGCAGACACTGGCGACCACGGCAGATGCCCGAGAAGGGGTGCAATCATTTATCGAAAAACGTCCACCGGTTTTTCGGGGACGTTGATCGCGCACTTCGGCACGGACAGCCGTTGCTGATTATTGTCTCTGGCTTAAAACCCAGGGTAAAACCGGTCGGTGAAGTCGTGTCGGCCCCAACGGCTCACTACCAGCCGGTGACTTCCTTGAGTCCGTTGCCGATTTCCGCGAGACTGCGCACGGTTTTAACACCGGCATCTTCCAGTGCCGCAAATTTCTCGTCGGCCGTACCCTTACCGCCCGAGATAATCGCGCCGGCGTGGCCCATCCGTTTGCCGGCCGGAGCGGTAACTCCCGCGATATAGGAGACGACCGGCTTGCTCACATTAGCTTTGATATAAGCTGCCGCCTCTTCCTCGGCAGTGCCACCGATTTCACCAATCATCACAATGGCTTCGGTCTTCGGGTCGCGCTCGAACAGCGCCAGAATATCAATAAAACTTGAGCCGGGAATGGGGTCCCCGCCAATACCCACACAGGTCGACTGACCAAAACCGTAATCCGTGGTCTGCTTAACCGCCTCGTAGGTCAGCGTGCCGGAACGGGATACGACACCCACTTTGCCCGGCAGATGGATATGCCCCGGCATAATGCCAATTTTACATTCGCCCGGGGTGATGACACCCGGACAGTTCGGTCCAATCAGACGCACACCCAGTTCGTCGCAACGCGCCTTGCACACCAGCATATCCAAGGTGGGAATACCCTCGGTGATACAGACAATCAATTTCACGCCGGAATTGGCCGCCTCCAGAATGGAGTCCTTACAAAAGGGTGCCGGCACGTAAATTACCGAAGCGTCCGCGCTGGTCGCTGCCACCGCATCACTCACCGTATTAAAAACGGGTAATCCCAGGTGGGTTTGACCGCCCTTACCCGGCGTGACGCCGCCCACCATCTTGGTGCCGTAGGCGATGGCCTGTTCGGAGTGCATGGTGCCCTGGGAACCGGTAAAGCCCTGACAGATAACCCGCGTGTTTTTGTCGATTAAAATACTCATTATTTCCCCTCCGCCGCTTTAACAACGGCCTGCGCGGCATCGGTCAAGCTGGTTGCTGCAATTATATTCAAACCACTGTCGGCCAATAACCTGGAACCGACCTCGGCGTTATTACCTTCGAGGCGCACTACCACCGGCACATTGACGCCGACCTCTGCGACGGCGCCGATAATACCTTCGGCAATCAAATCACAGCGCACGATACCGCCAAAAATATTCACCAACACTGCTTTTACATTGGTGTCGGATAAAATTATTTTAAATGCTTCACTGACGCGTTCTTTGGTGGCACCGCCCCCCACATCGAGAAAATTAGCCGGCGCCCCGCCGTGAATTTTTACGATATCCATGGTCCCCATGGCCAGACCCGCGCCGTTCACCAGACAACCGATGTTGCCGTCCAGCGCGACGTAATTAAGGTCCCAGGACGCCGCCTGCGCCTCCCGCTCGTCGTCCTGCGTGACGTCGTGTAACGTCGCCATTTGTGGTTGCCGGTACATGGCGTTGCCATCGATATTAATTTTTGCATCCAGGCAGTGGAGGTTACCCTCGGTGGTAATCACCAGCGGATTTATTTCCAGCAGTGCCAGATCTTTATCGTGGAATAATTTCGCCAACCCCATAAAAATATGTGTAAATTGTTTAATCTGATCGCCGCTAAGTCCCAGCTTAAACGCCAGTTCGCGACCCTGGTAAGGCTGCGCACCGGTCAGCGGATCAATGATTGCCTTGAGAATTTTCTCTGGAGTTTCGTGGGCAACTTTTTCAATTTCCACACCGCCTTCGGTGGAGGCCATAAATACGACGCGACGCGAGGAACGATCCACCACCGCACCCAGATATAGTTCGTTGGCGATATCCGTACAGGATTCCACCAGGATGCGACTGACCGGCTGACCGGAGGCGTCAGTCTGATACGTCACCAACCGTTTGCCCAGCCACTGCTGTGCAAACGCTCGGATTTCTTCTTTCGAGGACACCAGCTTTACGCCGCCGGCCTTGCCGCGCCCACCGGCGTGCACCTGCGCTTTCACCACCCAGCGATCACCCGGGATTTTGCCGGCGGCAGCCACCGCCTCTTCAACTGTCGCGGCCGCAATACCGGTGGATACCGGCAGCCCGTATTCGGCAAACAATTGTTTACCCTGATATTCGTGCAAATTCATAGTAACTTCCTGAGGCGAGAATTAATTGTAGGCGGCAGTACCGTTCACTTTTTGCGTTTGCGGCGGTTAGCGACGTGAATGGCATGGCCGTTAACCGCGAGCGCGGCCTCGTGCACTGCCTCGGACAGGGTCGGATGACCGAACACCATCATGCCGATATCTTCAGCACTGGAGCCAAATTCCATGGCAATGGCCACCTGCTGCACCAGATCAGCGGCCGAGGGACCCATGATATGACAACCGAGAATGCGATCCGTGTCGGCGTGGGCAATCATCTTCACCATTCCTTCTGTTTCGTCTGCGGCCAGTGCGCGACCGCTCGCGGCAAATGGAAATACACCGATATTGTAGGGTTCCCCGGATTGTTTTAACTGTTCTTCCGTCTGGCCCACGGAAGCGATTTCCGGATGGGTATAAATCACGTTGGGAATAATGTCGTAGTTCATCTGGGTTTTTTGTCCGGCGATACGCTCGGCAACCATCACCCCTTCTTCGGAGCCCTTGTGCGCCAACATCGGGCCGCGCACGATATCGCCGACAGCCCACACACCGGGCGCGTTGGTGGCGCAGTAGTCGTCCACAAAAATGGAACCCCGTTCATCGAGATTCACACCGCTGTCCTGGGCTAGCAAGTGCTCCGTGTTTGGCCGACGACCGACGCAGACAATCAATTTATCAAACGTCTCCTGGTGTTCCTCACCGTTCGCATTTTGAAATGTCACCACCACTTTGTTCTTTTTAACCTCCGTGCCGGTTACCCGACACCCGAGACGAATATCCAGACCCTGCTTGCTAAATATTTTATTGGCGTCCCGGGCAATTTGTTTGTCCATTATCGCCAGAAACACGTCGAGGGCCTCCAGCAGCACCACCTCGGAGCCCAGACGATTCCAGACACTACCCAGTTCCAGCCCGATAACCCCGGCGCCGATAATACCGAGGCGTTTGGGAACTTTGGTGAGCGCCAGCGCGCCGGAAGAATCGATAATGGTTTCGCCGTTGATGGGCGCCACGGGAATATCGATCGGTTGCGACCCGGTCGCCAACACCACATGCTCCGCGGCCAGGGTCTGCACCTTACCCTGGTGATCGGTAAATTCTACCTTGTGCCCCGCCAGCAGCTTGCCGGTGCCATACAGTGCCGTGACCTCGTTACTTTTAAACAGCCCGGCGATACCGCCGGTGAGCTGCTTGACGATCTGATCCTTACGGCCAATCATTTTGCCCACATCCAGCGCCACGTCCTTGACCCCAATACCGTGTTTGTCAAAGGACGACAGGGCTTCGGAGTAGAGGTACGAACTGTCCAGCAACGCCTTCGAGGGAATACAGCCCACGTTGAGGCAGGTGCCGCCGTTAACCCCGTCGCCGTCCGCCGTCACGTATTTTTCAATACAGGCGGTCTTCAGGCCGAGTTGCGCCGCACGTATCGCGCAGACATAACCGGCGGGGCCGGAGCCAATCACAATCACGTCGTATTTATCAGCCATAATTTCGCCTAAATATATTATATATCAGTAAGTTAAATACTATATTTCAAGTAATATCTTAGCAGGATTTTCGATCATTTCTTTAATCGCTAACAGAAAAAGAACCGCGTCTCTGCCGTCCACCAGACGGTGATCGTAAGACAACGCGAGATTCATCATCGGACGGATCACCACGACTCCCTGCTCAGCGATAGGCCGCTCCTTAATCGTGTGCATACCCAGGATGGCGGTCTGTGGCGGATTGAGAATCGGCGTGGACAACAGCGATCCATAGACCCCTCCATTGGTAATAGTGAACGTGCCACCGATCATTTCCTCAATCGTCAATTTGTTGTCCCGCGCACGGGCTCCAAATTCGGCAATTTTGCTCTCTACTTCCGCCAAGCTCATTTGATCCGCATCGCGCAGCACTGGCACCACCAGACCACGATCGGTAGAGACCGCCACACCCACATCCTGATAACCGTGATAGACCACATCACTACCGTCGATAGAGGCATTGACCAACGGGAAGCGTTTCAGAGCTTCCACCGAAGCGCGCACAAAGAAACTCATAAAACCGAGCCGGGTGCCGTTGTGCATTTTACTGAACTGTTCTTTGAACTCGTTGCGCAGCTCAATAATGCGGTGCATGTCGACTTCGTTGAAGGTGGTGAGCATCGCGGTGTTTTGCGTTACTTGCAGCAGGCGTTCGGCAATGCGCGCCCTCATACGGGTCATCGGCACACGTTTTTCAACCCGTTCGCCCGCCACATCGAGCGCCACAGGTATTGCCGCGGCCGTGGAGGACGGTGCCGACGGTGGCTTTTCCACATTGTCGGCTGGCCGCGGCGCGGTCGATGCCGCTGCTGCTGCAGGCTGATAATTGGTCACATCTTCTTTGGTAATGCGCCCATCCCGGCCAGAGCCGCTCACCGACGCCAGATCAATGCCGCGCTGATCCGCTATCTTGCGGGCAGCGGGGCTGGCAATCGGCGCAGCACTGTCTTCCGCGTCTGCGACCCCCGCCGCATCGCCCGCATCATTATCGACAGACGCTACATCGACAGCACCCTCACCCGCCTGAATCCGGGCGATGACCTCGCCGCTTAACACCGTATCCCCCTCCACCTTGACAACTTCTCGAACAGTTCCCGTCGTGGGCGACAAAACTTCCAGCACCACCTTGTCTGTTTCGATATCTACCAGCAGTTCATCGCGCTCCACCGCCTCTCCCGGCTGTTTGTGCCAGGTTGCGATGGATCCTTCCTGAACAGACTCGGGAAAGGTTGGGGCCTTTATCTCAATGATCATCGGTTAACTTCCTTTCTGGCAGTCAGTGCCCAGCTATAAAAAATTCCAGATTCAGTGCTTCGTCAATAAACTTTTTCTGTTGTTCGAGATGGCTGGACATATACCCCGATGCCGGTGCCGCGGAAGGATCCCGTCCGACATAGTAGAGATATAGTGCCGGGTCGTGCGCAAAAAGTACGCGGCGCATATGGTGCTGACTGCTGTACCACACACCCTGATTCATGGGTTCTTCCTGACACCAGATTACGTCCTGAAGATTGTTATAGGGTGCCAGTGCCGCTGCCAGTCCCGCATCGTCGAACGGATACAGTTGCTCAATGCGCACCAGGGCAACGTCTTCCTGACCCCGTTCCTGGCGCTCCTCGTAAAGGTGGTAGTAAACCTTACCACTACACAGCACCACGCGTTTTACCGCTTCCGCTGTGGCCTCGGTATCACCGATGACGGTTTTAAACTCCCCGTCCGCCAGTTCTTCAAGGGTCGAGGTGGCCAGCTTGTGGCGCAAAATCCATTTGGGGCTCATGACGATTAACGGTCGACGCATCGGGCGTATCGCCTGGCGGCGCAGCATGTGAAACAACTGAGCAGGTGTAGTCGGATTACAGACCTGCATATTGTGTTCCGCACACAGCTGCAGATAACGTTCGAGCCGCGCGGAGGAATGCTCTGGACCCTGTCCTTCGTAACCGTGGGGCAGCAGCATGATGAGCCCGCACAAGCGCCCCCATTTGTGTTCCCCGCTGGCAATAAACTGGTCAATTACCACCTGCGCGCCGTTGGCAAAATCACCGAATTGCGCTTCCCAGATAACTAAACCCCGCGGCGCGGTAGTCGCATAGCCATATTCAAAAGCCAGCACCGCCTCTTCCGACAGCAGTGAATCGTAAATATCCACTCGCGGTTGGTCCGGGTGAACATGTTTTAGCGGCATATAGGGGACGCCGGTTTTTTGATTGTGCACCACCGCATGCCGATGGGAAAACGTACCGCGCCCGACGTCCTGGCCAGTCATGCGCACCGGATAACCCTCCGCAAGCAACGTCCCGTACGCCAGCAGTTCCGCCATACCCCAATTTAACGGCAGCGCACCACCTGCCATCTTGCGGCGATCCTCATAAATTTTTTCTACCTGGCGTTGCACCACCACGCCATCCGGAATATGACTGATCTTACTCGCCACGTCCTTGAGCGCCTTAAGCGTATAACCGGTTTTTCCCGGTGTGGTCCAGTCGTGGCCAAGGTACGGATGCCAGTCGACAAACAGTCCTTTATCGGGGTTGGGCACCAGATTTTTGACCACGTAATGGCCCGAATCCAGTCGTTGCCGGTAGTCGTCCAGCATGGCATTGCTTTGCGCCTCACTCACCACGCCCGAGCCGATTAGTTTTTCTGCATACAGTGCGCGCGTCGATTTGTGGCTGCGAATTTTTTTGTACATCAACGGTTGCGTGGAGGACGGCTCATCGGTCTCATTGTGGCCACGGCGTCGATAACCAACCAGATCGATTACCACGTCTTTTCTGAACTGATAGCGATAGTCCATCGCCACCAGCGTGGCGAACATCACCGCCTCGGGATCATCGCCGTTAACGTGAAAAATAGGTGCCTGCACCATTTTTGCGATATCTGTGCAGTACTCGGTAGAGCGTACATCTTCCCGTAGATTAGTGGTGAATCCGACCTGATTGTTAATCACGACGTGAATGGAACCACCGGTTTTATAGGCACGGGTCTGCGACATCTGGAAGGTTTCCATCACCACACCCTGGCCAGCGAACGCGGCATCGCCGTGGATCAGGATCGGAACGACCTGATCCCCCAGCTTGTCCAGGCGTCGTTCCTGTCGGGCGCGCGCGGAACCTTCGACCACCGGCGACACAATCTCTAGGTGAGACGGGTTAAAGCTCATCGCCAGATGTACTTCCCCTCCGGGAGTCATCACATTGGAAGAAAAGCCCTGGTGATATTTGACATCACCCGAGGTGTTAATACTTTTTTTACCCTCAAACTCGTCAAACATTTCCGCCGGATTTTTACCCAGCACGTTGACCAGCACGTTGAGGCGGCCCCGATGCGCCATGCCGATAACAATTTCCTTGGCCCCGTATTCGCCAGCGCGATTAATCAGCGCGTCCACCATCGGAATCAAACTCTCCCCACCCTCCAGGCCAAAACGCTTGGTACCGGGGTATTTCGAGTCGAGGTGCTTCTCCAGACCTTCGGCCGCGGTCAGGCGCTCCAGTAACTGGCTGCGTACTTCCCGGTCGTAGTTGGGACGCGATTGAACACTTTCAAAACGTTGCTGCAACCACTGTTTTTCGGCCAGCGACGTGATGTGCATAAATTCCGGGCCAAGGGTGCCACAGTAAGTCGCCTGCAGAGCGGCGACAATCTCCCGCAGCGGCGCTTCTTCCTTGCCGATATACACAGACCCAGTTTGAAACGTGGTGTCCATATCCGCGTCCGTTAAGCCGTGGTAATTCAGATGCAAATCTGGAACATCCTCGCGTTCCATAATGCCCAGCGGATCCAGCTTCGCCAGTTGATGGCCACGAAAGCGGTACGAGCTAATCAGCTGCACCACGCGAATTTGTTTGCGCTCGTGTTCGATATTGACACCGCCGGAACCCGGTGCCGGAATCGGGCGAGAGCGCTTGCGTCCCAGCAGTTCAAAGTGCGCCTGTATCGTATCGTGGGAGACATCCGGCGCTGCGCCACCATTGACCCGCGGCAGCGCATCAAAAAAAGTACGCCACTGTTCAGGCAGATTTTTGGGGCTATGCAGATAGGTTTCGTAAAGTCCTTCGATATAGGCCGCATTCCCTCCGGACAGATGGGAAGTACGTAAAAATTTCTCCATGATGCTTTGTTGCATCGATTATCCCTGCATGATGTTCAACGATAACAGTCAGCGATCTCCATCGTTGCAACCGCGAGGCCGTGCCTCAGGATCGCAAATCAGGTGCCGCTACGTAACAGCATAGTACGGATATGCCCTATCGCCCGAGTCGGGTTCAGCCCTTTGGGACACACTGCCACACAATTTTGAATGCCGTGACAGCGGAAAACACTGAATGGATCATCCAGCTTACTCAAGCGTTCTTCGGTGGCGGTGTCGCGACTGTCCGCTAAAAACCGATAGGCTTGCAGCAATCCGGCCGGGCCGATAAATTTGTCGGGATTCCACCAGAAAGACGGGCAGCTACTGGAGCAGCAGGCGCATAAAATACATTCGTATAAACCGTCGAGCTTCGCCCTTTCCTCTGGTGTTTGTAGCCGTTCAATAGCGGGGGGCGGCGCATCGTTTAGCAGGTAGGGCTCAATTTTTTCATACTGCGCATAAAACTGCTCCATATCCACCACCAGATCGCGAATGACTGGTAGGCCAGGCAGCGGGCGTAGCACCAGCTTGTTTTTACGCACACATTCGGATATCGGGGTGACACACGCCAGGCCATTCTTGCCATTGATATTCAAACCGTCCGACCCGCACACACCCTCGCGACAGGAACGTCGAAAAACCAGAGTGGAATCCTCGGCTTTGAGCAGTTCCATAACGTCCAGAACCATCAAATCTTTGCCGCCGGTATCCAGTTGAAAATCCTGCATGTATGGCGCTTTGTCCGTTTCCGGGTTATAGCGATAGACACTGACAGTCAACATAACGCAATTATTCCCCAACTAAACTTTCCAAACCAAAGACAGCCCCTGACAGGGGGCTTCCAGTACATCGGTAGTACTCGCAAAATCTAATACTTGCGCTCCGTGGGCGCAAACGCGTCGCGGGTTTTAGGCGCAAAGTTCACCGCGCGCTTCGCAACTTCCCTGTTGTGCGGTAGATATAAAGAATGGCACAACCAGTTTTCGTCGTCCCTTTCCGTAAAGTCCTCCCGCGCGTGGGCACCTCGGCTTTCTGTACGCGCTTCGGCCGCGATCGCTGTCGCCTCGGCAACCGCAAATAAATTCTGTAACTCCAACGCCTCAATGCGCGCCGTATTAAAGGCCAGGCTCTGATCGTCGAGGCGCACGCTTTCAATGCGCGGACGCAGCGCGGCGAGCTTGGCAACCCCTTCGCGCATAAAATCCCCACGCCGGAAAACGCCGAAGTGGTTTTGCATAATTGTCTGCAACTCTTTGCGCAGTTCGGCCGTACCCTCACCATCGCGGTTCGCGTTGATGCGATTCAGCCCACTCATCGCCTGCTCTATATCTGTATCGGACGCGTCGCGTATTTCTACACCCTCGCGCAACGACTTTTCGATAAACAGTCCCGAGGCACGGCCAAACACCACCAGATCCAGCAATGAATTACCGCCCAAACGATTCGCGCCGTGTACGGACACACAGGCCACTTCGCCACAGGCAAAAAATCCTTCAATTATTTTGTCCTCGCCATCGGCCCCGCGGGTTAGCGCCTGCCCATGAATATTGGTGGGAATCCCCCCCATCATGTAGTGACAGGTGGGAACCACGGGTACCGGGTCGTGCACCGGGTCCACATGGGCAAACGTTTTCGATAATTCACAAATTCCCGGCAGTCGACTTTGCAGCACTTCTTCGCCGAGGTGATCGAGTTTCAGCAGCACATGATCGCCATTCGGGCCACAGCCACGCCCGGCGAGAATTTCGAGTACCATGGAGCGTGCCACCACATCACGCCCGGCGAGATCCTTGGCATTGGGCGCGTAGCGTTCCATAAATCGCTCGCCATCCTTGTTGATTAAATAACCACCTTCGCCGCGACAACCCTCTGTGACCAGCACCCCGGCGCCAGCGATACCGGTTGGGTGGAACTGCCACATTTCTATGTCCTGTACCGGGTAGCCCGCGCGCAGGGCCATACCGAGACCATCCCCGGTATTGATATGCGCATTGGTGGTGGAAGCGTAAATACGCCCGGCACCGCCCGTTGCCAGCACCGTCGCACGGGATTTCACGTAGACGGTTTCCCCCGTTTCGATATTGATGGCAATAACCCCCACCACTGCGTCATCCCGATTTTTTACCAGGTCGACGGCAAACCACTCGTTGAGAAATACCGTCTTATTTTTCAGATTACTTTGATACAGCGTATGCAACAGCGCATGGCCAGTGCGGTCGGCAGCAGCACAGGTGCGCGCGGCCTGACCACCGCGACCAAAATCCTTGGACTGCCCACCAAATGGCCGCTGATAGATGCGACCTTCCTCGGTACGTGAAAACGGTAAGCCCATGTGTTCCAGCTCAAACACCGCCTCGGGACCGACCGAACACATGTATTCAATCGCTTCCTGATCACCGATGTAATCGGAACCCTTGACCGTGTCGTACATGTGCCACTGCCACTGATCCTGGGGATCACTACTGGCGATGGCACAGGTAATTCCGCCCTGCGCCGACACCGTGTGCGAGCGCGTCGGGAAGACCTTGGAAATAACTGCGGTCTTGTAACCGGACTGCGCCAGCTGCAACGCAGCGCGCATCCCCGCGCCACCACCGCCGACAATCACGCCATCGAACGTGATGGTTCGCATATTCGCCATTACTTCAGATCCCCCAGAGAATATCTACGGCCCAACCCACGTAGGTAATGATGACGGCAATCACGCCGAATTGCAGAAAGATACGCAGCGCAGTAGCCTTCGGACCAAGCAGACGTACCGTGACATAATCAGTCAACACCGCCCACATGCCAATCCAGGCATGGGCGGCAAAGGATAGAATGGTCATGACACTTAGCAAGCGCACCCAGAAACAACGATGCAGCTCGACCCACTCTGCATAGGCAAGACCCGGGTGCGCAATAAGGTAACCGACAATAAAGACAAGATAAAGGGTGATGATGACGCCGCTGATACGCTGCACTAACCAGTCGGCCAGACCACTACGACCGAAGCTGGTGACATTGGTTACAGCCATATCCACACTCCCACCAACAGGATCAGTAGCCCTGCAATCACCAGCACCAGGCGCGCACCCAGTACGCCGCCTTCAAGACTTTCGCCAATACCGAAATCCATAATCATATGGCGAATGCCGGCCACCAGATGATAGGCCACTGCCGCCAGCATGCCCCACAGCAGCAACTGCAACCAGGGGTTGGCGAACCCCGCGCGAATAGAGGCAAAACCTTCTTCGGAGGAGAGGCTGATATCGAGCATCCACAACAGCAGTCCGGTGACGGCCAACAGGACCACACCGGAGACGCGATGCAAAATTGATACGTAGGCGGTAATCGGTAGCCGAAAGGTGCCGATATCCAGATTAACAGGCCGTTTCTTGTTCACAGTGGGCGATACCTCTAGACCCTGTTTTAGCAGCAAATTACGTTGTCCGATTGCTGAAAATATCCGGGTACACCGGCATCGGAACTGCGGATTTGAACGGCGAGCATTATAGGTGTATTAATTATCAAATACAATTCATCGGCCCGCGTTTGGCCACCCAATTTAGCGAGTAATTTACGTGTTTTGATCAGCCACCTGTGGCACACCATATACCTGCGGCGACATCTCAGCCAGGGCCGCCGCGGACAATCTCAAAGGTGTGCATCATACCCACAGTGAGAGGATTCTTTAACCGGCAAAAACGTCAAAAAATTGACAAACACGCCCGTCCGGCTATAGTCTGCGGCCTCTGTATTTTCAACCTCAGCATTATTAAAACACTTAGACGCGACCACCGGTGGTGGACAGCCAGAGCCAGGAGAATGTAGTGACCGACAGAAAAGCGACACTCAGCATACCGGGGCGCGATGTCCCGATTGAATTGCCCATGTATTCTGGCACCCTGGGGCAAGACGTTATCGAAGTGAGTGGGCTAACCGGAGAGGGTTGTTTCACCTACGATCCCGGTTTTGCGGCCACCGCGGCCTGCGACTCGAAAATCACCTACATCGATGGCGATCGGGGGATTTTGCTGCATCGCGGTTATCCCATAGAACAGCTCGCCGACCGTTCGGATTACCTGGAAGTGGCGTACCTGTTACTCAACGGCGAATTACCCAGCACCGCGCAAAAAAGCGAGTTTGAAACGATCGTGCGCGAACACACCATGGTCAACCGCTCCATCGAACAATTCATGTCAGGCTTTCGTTACGATGCCCATCCCATGGCAATTATGTGCGGTGTAGTGGGCGCCATGTCGTCGTTCTATCACGATTCCATGGATATCAATAACGCCACTCATCGCATGATCACCGCGCACCGCCTGATTGCCAAAATGCCCACCCTGGCCGCCATGTGTCACAAGCATTTTATCGGACAACCCTACATGTACCCCGATAACAGCCTGGGTTATGCGGAAAACTTTTTGCACATGATGTTTGGCACGCCCTGCGAAGACAAGCCAGTGAACCCTGTCTTGGCAAAAGCTATGGACAAGATTTTTCTATTGCATGCCGACCACGAACAAAACGCTTCGACATCCACCGTGCGCATGGCGGGTTCTTCCGGCGCGAATCCGTTTTCCTGTATCGCGGCCGGTATCGCCGCGCTGTGGGGGCCTGCCCACGGCGGCGCCAATCAGGCGGTACTGGAGATGTTGCAGGAAATTGGCGACGTGAAGCACATTGACAAGTTTATTGCGCGAGCCAAGGATAAGGACGACGCCTATCGACTGATGGGCTTTGGACACCGCGTATATAAAAACTTTGACCCGCGGGCAACAGTTATGAAACAGACCTGCGACGAGGTGCTGGCAGAACTGGGAATTAACGACCCACTGCTGGCGATTGCCAAGCGCCTTGAAGAAATCACGTTGCAGGACGATTATTTTGTGTCGAAAAAACTGTATCCCAATGTGGATTTTTATTCCGGCATTATTATGAAGGCGATTGGCATACCCACGGAAATGTTCACCGTGATATTCGCCACTGGCCGCACCGTTGGCTGGATCGCGCACTGGAATGAAATGATCAGCAATCCTTATCGCATCGGCCGCCCACGGCAACTGTACAGCGGTTACCAGGCCCGCGACTTTGTACCGATTAACCAACGCTGACGCCCTGCCTCCGAGTTAACACTACCAGGCCGCTTACTCAGCGGCCTTTTTTTGCGTGCGCCTGGCGTTCCGAGCCGACCCACATATGCGAGTAGATTTTGCTTGTCAAAACCGGTAACTTACCCAGCAATAAGCGGGGAGTGCCGGTCACAACCAATGATAATATTTGCAGCGGATACCCATCCCGGACGTGTCCGGGAGTACAATGAAGACTGCTACCTCTCCGACCCCAATGCGGGCCTGTGGCTGGTGGCGGACGGTGTCGGTGGGCATACCGACGGCGAGCTGGCCAGCGCCATAACCAGCGAAGTCACCACGGAAACCTTTCGACGCACGCGCGACCTGGTTGGGGCCATACACAAGGCCCATGCAGCCGTACTGGAAGCCATCGCGGAAAAAAATGGCGCGTCCAATATGGGCTCGACCATCGTGGCTATTGCGTTCAATGGTATGGATTATCAAATTGCCTGGGTCGGCGACAGCAGAGCCTACCTGTGGAATGGCGATCTGAGATTATTGACGCGCGACCATTCTTACGTGGAGGCGTTAATCGATAAAGGGGCGATCACCCCGGAGCAAGCGTTGCACCACCCCAAGCGCAATGTTATTACCCAGTGTATCGGCATCACCGCCAAAGAAGGCCTTAAGGTCGACAGCCTGTCCGGCACCCTGGCCGCGGGGGAATGTATAGTATTGTGCAGCGATGGACTCAATGACGAACTGGATCAGACGCAGCTCACTGCCATACTGGCGCGCTCAAGCACACCCAAGAACCAGGTAGCGGCGTTATTGCAGGCCGCGTTGGATGCCGGAGGCCGGGACAATATCACGGTGTTAATCGTCGCTGCCCAACCGGATTCAACACCCGGCAACAACGACGTTAGCGCGCCCCAAAATAGTGCCCCCGTATCATCCGCCCCGTTGTCCAGAGCAGATATGACTATGGTGCAGACTGTCCCGCTATTCGACACTCGCCAAACGGGTTTACTCGCCGCGCACCGTGGCAAAATGGCGCTGCTGGCGACCGTCGTTGTGGTCGCGCTGGTGCTGGCCACCCTGTTATGGGCGGTGTAGAACATCGTACAATTAAAGGCGCACATGTTGTAGTGACGTCCGTTTTACTACTGGTTTTTTTGTTATAACGCTAACAGGGACATTTACGTCATGGAAAAAATCGGAACACGGGTTGGTCGTTACGAAATTGTCGATTTCATCGGGTCCGGTGCCATGGCCGACGTTTATCGCACTCACGACCCGGAAATCAATCGCTCCGCCGCGCTGAAACTACTTAAGAAAGATCACCTGGTCGATCAGGAATATCTGAATCGGTTTCTCAAGGAGGCCAAGGCGGCTGGCGCCCTCACCCATCCTAATATCGTCACCGTTTACGATGTAGGTAAAATTGACGACAGCCCTTACATTATGATGGAACTCCTCGAAGGCTGTACGCTGACGGAGTTTCTGCAGAACAACAACAAACTATCCATTAAAATGATGATCAGCATTTCAATGCAAATTGCCAGCGCCCTCGATTACGCCCATAACCAGGGCGTCGTACATCGCGACATTAAACCCGACAATATAATTTTTCACGAACAACAGGGCAGCGTAAAAATAGCAGATTTCGGCATTGCCCGGTTCGGCGATTCGGAAGCGAAAGAAAAAACCCAGGCCGGCATGATTCTTGGCACGCCCCGCTACATGTCTCCCGAACAAGCCAAAGGCGAAACCATCGATGGCCGCTCCGATCTGTTTTCCCTGGGCGTCATTCTGTACGAGCTGCTGACCGGACACAAAGCGTTCGACGCGGAATCTATACCTACCCTGATCATGCAGATTATTCAAAAAAACCCTGCACCCATTCGCCAGTACTATCCGGATGCGCCCGCCGGACTGCAAAGTATCATCGCCAAACTGTTGCAGAAAAAGCCTGAAAAACGCTTCCAGAGCGGTGCCGAATTGCATGACGCTCTGGAAAGGGAACTGCGGGTCCTGCAGGACGACGACGATGCCAAAGACTACCTGCCCATGCAGGTAAAGTGGACGGCGTTGATGGGCGGCGTGGTCGCCCTGATTATGGTCGTCAGTGTAGTGGTGGTGTTTCGCGCGCAATCCCGGGTGCTTTCCGACCAGGTTATCGACGGCGGTGTGGCGCTAGCAAAGTTTATCGCTGCCGAAAGTGCAGTGCCGGTACTTGGCGAGGACTGGATTGGTCTCGAAACTCTCATAGAGGAAGCGGAAAAAAGACAGACGTTTGCGTATATGACCGTGATTGATCACGATTCGATTGTGCGTATTGCAACTGACAAAACTCTACTTGAGCAGCCCTGGAACCCACCGCCTAACCGGGAAATTGTCGCCACTCAGAACGATATGGTAATAGCCACGGTATTAACTGCAACAGGTGAAGATGTATTTACGTTCACTACGCCAATTCTGTTTAACGGCGTCAACATTGGCAAAATCAATGTAGGCATCAGCCAAAATCGCCTCGCGGAAGTAAAATCCGTGACCAAACGTATTATGACCTCCCTCGCCCTCACCGTAATACTTGCTGTGCTGGTGATTTTGTATTTTTTTAATAAATTGGTGGCCAAAAACTTACAGGTCATTCAACGTACCATTCAGGACTTCACGGCTGGCAACCACAATATCCGCCTATCCCGGCCGTGGAAAAATGAATTTGGCGCGGTAGCGTCGGCATTTAATGCCATGGCCGATGCCATTCATCATAACGAGGATATCAATGCTTTACAGACAGCTGATGACGCGGTTGCCGCCGCGCCAGACAGAGCCTTGCCACCGCAACCACAATCGTCTGGCACGTCCACTCGCAAAGACCCAACCACCTCGAGTGGCGATTACACCATTATAGATACCCGCATTAATGATCAGGATTGACCGTTTACTACTGGTTTTTATTTTTCTCGGTGGTGCGCTCAACCCGTCGGCACTGGGTTTTTCCTTCGCCGGACAGCTGAAAACAGGCAGCGAGATTGCGCGCGACGAATCGTTTGTCATTGTGCGTCTGGGTGTAGGCCAAAGCGTCGAGGATATCGCCCAACGCTACCTGGGCGCGCGCAACCAGGCCTGGCAGATTTACGATCTCAATGGTTACCCCTCTGCCAACAACAGCTCCCACGCTGGCCGTAACAGCGACGTGACCACCGGCAGCCTGTTAGCTGTACCCCTCAAACCGGTAAATCCGTCCGGTGTCTTTGCCGATGGTTATCGCGCGATTCCCATATTGTGCTATCACCAGTTCTCCCTAGGGGCGAAAACCAGCCATCAGCTGGCGGTCGCGGCACAGGTGTTCGAGGAACAACTTGCCTATCTGGCGCACAATGGATTCCAGGTTATACCCCTGGCGGAACTCGATGCCATCCTGTCGCGCAAACTGCCGGTCCCGAAGAAAACCGTGGTGCTAACCATCGACGATGGCTATCGTTCCATCTACACCATTGCCTATCCGCTGCTTAAAAAATATAACTTCCCCGCCACGATTTTTTTGTATACCGATTTCGTGGGCGGCGCCGCAGCACTCAGCTGGCAACAACTACAGGAAATGCAAAACAGCGGCTTGATCGACGTGCAATCCCACACCAAAACCCATACCAGCCTCGCCGTTACCGCCAACGATGCGAATCAAACCACCTATAAGGCACGGGTGCTCAACGAAATTCAGCAGGCTGAACAGATGCTCGAACGACACCTGGGCACAAAACCCCGTTACCTGTCCTATCCCTATGGTGACAGTAGCGACTACACCGTCGGCGTCCTTAAACAATCCGGTTACGCACTGGCCATGACCGTAGAACGGGGCCCCAATCCTGCTTTTGCGAATCCCTATCTACTGCGCCGCACCATGGTGTACAACAACCACAACCTCGACGATTTTAAACAATTTGCGCACGGCTACGTCACCAAAAGTCTGCCATGAATAACTACGGCAGAGTTTATGCGTTGATTATTATTTTGACCCTTCTTCTACAGGCCTGTGTCAGCCCCCCGCCGGGGGAAACCACAGAGCAATATATCGCGGCGCGAAAAAATATTGCACACCAGCTTCAACAACGGAACCAGCTTGCCGCGGCACTCGACCAGTGGCGTATCGTACAAACCCTCGCGCCCCACGACAGGGAAGCGACACGGGCGGTCACCGCCCTGAGCAGTCAGATCGCCCAACAAAGCCAACGGTTATACGCCCGCGGACGTTCCCAGTTTGAAAGTGGCGACCTGCGCAGTGCGGAATTAAATTTATTAAAAGTGCTGTCCCTCCAGCCCTATCACCAGGACGCTTTTGACGATCTGCAAAAAATAATTTCTGCGCAAATGCGCGCTGCGCAGCGCAACAAAACCGCCAGCGAAGCAAAGCACTACGCCCCACCAATTGATGTGCAGGCTGCTGACCAGAAGTTAACGTTGGCCCGGGCTGAGCAACTGTTGCAGGCAAAAAAATATCGTACCTTGAGCACATTAGTAGGGCCCGCAGACATCAACAGGATTGAACAACGAATACGACCATTAGTATACGAAGCGGATATTAATTTAGCAGCGCAGTACAGTGCCGCCCACAATCACGCCAGCGCCGCAAAGCACCTGGAGCGGGCACTGCAAAATACCGGTGCGCCGCAACTGGATGCGCGCCTGACAAGCCTGAAGAAAAAATTGGCGAACGACAATTATCTAGCTGCCAAAGGATTATTAGGCAAAGATATTGATCGCTCCGTGGCGGCACTGGAGCGCGCGCTGCACTTCGATCCGGAACATGCGCAAGCGCGTATACTGCTTGCCCAGGCCAGTCGTATGCAGGCCAATCTAAAAAAAATAGAACAGCGCGAATCCGTGCAATAATAAGGAACGCTAATAATGCCGACGATTAATTTTTCGCGATAACTGTAGTTTGATTCAGTAACGCTTCGTTGCGCACCTGAGACGAATACTCTTTTACGCGAAAAACCACATCTTTAAAACTCAACTCGTCACCGTGGTGTAATATCTTGGGTCCATCAATTCTCGTTCCATTAACATAGGTTCCATTAGACGAACCCAGATCCTCAACGGACAGAACGTCATCCACCACCTGCAAACGGGCGTGATTGCGGGAGATATGAGAACGCAGTAAGGTAATCTCACACTCAATAGCCCGCCCCAGGGTAATCGGCTGCGCGATATTGTATTCCAGGCCCTCGACGGGGCCGGACTCAGCGTAAATAAACCAGCCGTGGTACTCCCCCGCCTGCTTGCTTTTATTTGTCAACGAAGCCCGCCGATCGGTGCGCGGGGCGATATTATTGAGGGCTCTACGCTCCGTAAAAGGCGCGACGCGAATAAAACCGCTGGCGGTCAGTTTATAAAACCAGGAAATAGTCAGTGCTACGGGTAGAAATACGATAAAAACGCCCAATAGCCAATAATAGTAATCCGAATGGAGATCAAAAATAGGAAAAGCGATGGAGCTGACCTGCAAAATAATCCAGCACGAAATCACGTACAGCACAAAGGTGTTAATCACCTTCCTGCGCCGCAACTCACCATAAATCGCGCTTAATTTATTCATCTTTTAGCCCGCGTAGCCAGCATTCCCCTCACCGCAACTAACCGCCAAAAACATCCGCCAAACATCCGCCAAACGTAATCGTTGTGTCGCGCCAGCAACAATTTCAACGGATATAGTTATTGCAGATTAGACAATTTGTTCTTCAATTCAAGGGCCTGCAGTCGATAGGAAATTGCATACTGGTGATTGGGATCGATGGCCAGCACCTTGTCCCACAGCGCAATTGCCTCATCGAGGGCCTGGCGACGGAATGCCATCGACGCCTGTTTATGGTACTCGCCGGCAAGTTCGGATTTCAAACCCTGCTCAAGCTGACTGGCCGCTACATTACTGCTATCGAGCTGCACACTATGCTGCACTGCCGCATACGCCGCGACGCTGTTTCCCGCCGTTTTGTGCAACTTCGCCGCCTGTAAATACTGTGCAGATGCCAATTTTGGGTTAGCCGTAGCCAATTTTTCCCCGTTGCCGCTGTAGGCTTGCACCGCCAACGCTAATTCCACTGCGCCAAGGGGAGGTTTTGGCATGGCTTCGACGGCGTCCACCGCACCCTGAAAATTATTTTGCGCAACCAATGACTTTACCGTCGCCCAGTTATGTAACGTCGTCGTAGATGCCAGCTGTGTAGACGCGCGCTGTGTAGATTCCTGCTGCGGCATGGTGAGCAATTCGGGAATCTCTTCCAACTCGCCAGCCGCCGCGCGATTTTGCCGTGCCAGGCGGGCACTTTCGGTCAACGGAATACTTACAATCTGCCCGACTTTTAAATCACTGGGTCGGGCAATGGAATTATATTTTGCCAGCCCGTAAAACTGGTAATAGGTGCCGAGATATTTCTGTGCCAGGGTGGACAGCGAATCCCCGGGGGTCAGGCGGACATTAAAGGACTCGGTTGGGTAATATTCGCGGGACGGCACGTCAATTTGGCGCAACAGATCTCGCGCCACCTTGCTGTCTGGCTTTTCTGCAAGATAGGCTTCCAGCTCGACCCGCGCCACGGCCACCTCGCCCAGTTCCAGCTGGCGGATAACTTTGCGCAGACGATCCTCTGCGGACAAACCCGACTCGGCGACAAGTACAACCTGAGCCGGGGGCGCCACCTGCGGCTGCTCGGCCACGGTAGTCTGTTTGGCGGTTTGGCAACCCGCCAGCACCATGGCGAGAAAAGCAAGAAACCACCCTGTTGCGCTCCAATTTCCCGTCGTATTACTTGCCATATCAGCGAACCATCCCTATCAACCGCTGCCAGGCACCCGTTCCGTAACCAGGCGCCCAGCCAGCTGTACGATTATTGAGTGTTATCGGTATAACGGTTGCGGCCAATCAGCCCATCCGGAATCTGGCTGGAAACACCGTCATCCAAGCGCCTCATTAAATAGCCATTTTGGCGAATAATCAAGACGTTCCAGCGCGTATATTGTGCTTATTAAAGCCCTGAAAAAGCGCACTACCAGCACATTAACAGTGCAAAAAATATTTTCCCCAACGATCTATTCACGTTACGCACACAACCCCTGTCGGCAATCCGGGCGCTGTGGCAAATTGATCAGGCAAAAAAAAAGCCCTCCCGTTTACCGAGAAGACTTCTAAATTGGTAGAGCTAATAAATTGGTGGAGCTAAGCGGGATCGAACCGCTGACCTCAACACTGCCAGTGTTGCGCTCTCCCAGCTGAGCTATAGCCCCAAATAAGGCTGCGCATTGTAGGCACGCCCCCCTCGGCTGTCAAGATTCCTCGCCCGTTCCGTTCGCGCTCACACCACAGAGTGCGGCATAGGTTTTCTGCCAGTTCTTCAATTGTTTCTTGGACGGACCGCCGAGTACCACCAGTGCGTGGCGCAGGCGCGCGCGGGTCATATCCGGCCCCAGTAGTACCATCGAATCGAACAGCGGTGGCGCCGAAGGCTGGCCGGCGATAGCGATAAACAACGGCGCCAAAAAATCCTTGAGCTTTATTTCCATAGCCGTGGCCAGAGCGGACAGTTGCTCATAGATACTGTCCCGCTGCCAGTCCCGCAACGCCTCCAGGCGCCACAGACTGAGCTGTAATACCTGTGACACAGTCTCGTCAGTCAATTTTTTATGGGCGAAAAGTTCCGCGGACAGCGTCGGCATGCCAGACAGTAGAAAACCGGCGAGGGGCGCCACATCGGTAAATTTTTCAACTCGCTCCTTAAGCAACGGTATAAAACGCTGCAGGTGTGTCCGATTAATCGCCCAGGCCGCCATACGCTCGGCAAACTGCTCGTCACTAAGCTCCTCGCGAATCCAGCGGCCGTTTAACCAGTCGAGTTTTTCCGTGTCGAATACCGGCCCACCCAGACTAACCTTGCCAATGTCAAACTGCCCAACCATTTGCTCGAAACTGAATTTTTCTTCTTCTTCGGGCATCGACCAACCCATACGTCCCAGATAATTGAGCAGCGCTTCCGGCAGGTAACCCATAGCCTTGTAGTAGGTGATGCTGGTGGGATTTTTACGCTTGCTGAGCTTACTTTTGTCCGGGTTACGCAGCAGCGGCATGTGGCACATCACCGGCATTTCCCAGCCGAAATACTGGTACAGCAACTGATGCTTGGGAGTCGAGTTGATCCATTCCTCGCCGCGAATCACATGGCTAATCGCCATCAAATGATCGTCCACCACATTGGCCAGATGATAGGTGGGCATACCATCGGCCTTGACCAGCACCTGCATATCCACCTGCTGCCAGGGAATCTCCACGCTGCCCCGCAGCAGATCGTCGAACCGACACACGCCGTCCTCGGGAATTTTCATGCGAATAACATGGGGTTCACCCGCGGCCAGACGGCGCCGCACGTCCTCCGCGGCTAACAGCAACCCGCGCCCGTCGTATTTTGGCGTTGCGCCACGGGCCATCTGCTCGCGGCGCATATCATCGAGCTCATCGGGCGTCGCGAAGCAATAAAATGCGTGACCCTTATCGAGCAACAGTTGCGCGTGGTGGGCATAAATATCGCCGCGCTCACTTTGGCGGTAAGGCCCGTGGGGACCACCCACGTCCGGCCCTTCGTCCCAGTCGAGACCGAGCCAACGCAACGAATCCAGAATCATTTGTTCCGATTCGCTGGTGCTGCGCACGCGATCCGTATCTTCAATACGCAACACAAACTGACCGCCGTGCTGGCGGGTGAAACACAGGTTAAATAACGCAATATAGGCGGTGCCGACGTGCGGATCCCCGGTAGGAGACGGCGCGATGCGGGTGCGTACTGTCATAGGAACAATCCGAATACAGCTGGAATGAGCCGCGTATTATAAGCGCATCACTCTCGCCCTGGTAATGGCTCGGGCTTGCCGAGCAGGTAACCCTGGGCCGCGTCGATACCCATACGCGCCAGCACCTGCCACTCAGCCTCCTGCTCCACCCCTTCCACAATCAGCATCACTTCGCGGCTATGGGCCAGTTGCGCCAGTGATTTTACGTAAAACTGATTGTCCTTGCTGTCCTGTATGTTCTGTACAAAACTGCGGTGCACCTTCAGATAACGCAGGGGCAAACTGCTTAAATAACCGAATGCGGCGGACTCCAGCCCAAAACGGTCAATGGCCAGACCAGCGGAAAACTTATGCAGCATAGTTTGAAAACTGCGAATATCCTGCTCCTCTATATGCAAAATATGTTCGGAAACTTCGAACACCAATTTTTTTGCGAGCCCTTTATTAGCCTTTAAAAAACCCTTTAACCACTCAGTAAACGCGCTTGAGGTAATCGATGAAGCGCACAAATTTACGCCATAAAACGCGTATTGTTCGCACCCTTCCTCAGCCAGTGTTTCCAGTATCAACTGATCAAGCTCCGGCGCGCGACCAAAGCGTTCCGCCAGCGGCAACACAATTCCCGCAGACAGCAGGTTGCCATCCTGATCCCGAAAACGGGTAAACACCTCGCAGCCTATCGAATGTTTGTCCGGCGTGCACACTACGTTTTGATAGTGCAGTACCAGAGCCCGTTCGCCGATTACCCGTGCGATAAAATCCTTCCATTCCACCGCCGGTTGGGCCACCAGCGGCACATCGCCGGACTTTAACTCGGCGAACTGACCCCATTTGTTTTGCCCTTCGGTCACTGCGTGGCGCAACGCCATATCCGCCTCACTCAACAATTCCGGCCCGTTAACCACACGCTGGGTATAGGTAAAACCCATGTTGACCGTCAGCGACTCCTGATCTTTCAATGACCAGTTAAATATTTGCACATCCTGAAAGACCTCTTCCCCCAGGGCGATGCCCTCTTCTTCCGTGACGTCCGGTACGAACAGGCAAAACTCCGGCCCCTGGCGGCGCGCGAGCGCGGCTCGGGGAAACTGCGCCACACCCTGTTTGAGTTTAGCGCCAAAACTTTTCAGCACCTCATTACCTTCCTGACGACCGGCCAACTCGTTGACCCGGGCAAAATCGGCGATCGCGAAAATCATCAGCGCGCCGCTGTGATCACCGGATTCCCCGCCGACAAAACTGTTCAAGCGCGCATCAAAATCAGCACGGTTGGACAGCCCGGTGACATCGTCGCGGTAGGATTGCACCCGCAAATGAGAAATTAAATCCGTCTGTTCATCAAACACCGAATGCAGCTTGTTGGACATCCTGTTCATGGCATCCACCACCCGATGCAATTCGCGGGTGTTGGGCAGGGTTTCCTGCACCACAAACTTTTGTTCGCGGATGGAGTTGGCCTGCTCCTCCACACGCCGCAACGGCGCCAGCAGCCAGTTCAACGCGCCGTAGGCGATACCGCTCACCGCCAGCAAGATTAGCCCAAACCAGGCCAACTGCTGCATGACAACTTCCCACAGCTGCCGATAGGCCTGTCCCGGGTGACTAAGCACCACCACCTCCCCGAGGCGCGCCCAGCCCGCCGCTACCTCCGCCTGACCCTGGGGCGACGGCAAATCCATCATATTCACAAACCAGTCTGGCACACCCTCAATATCAACGGAGAATGCACGCTCCACAACCATGTTGCCGTCCAGGTCGCGAAAGTAAATACGCTGGTAGAAACCACTGTCGGAGATCGCGTTGAACAGGGTTTCCAGGGACGCAATATCGTTGTCCTGTGCCGCCTGGGTCATGGAGAGAGCCACCGACGTGGCCGTATCCTGGGCGTGCACCGCCATTTGCTGTTGCACCAGGGTGCGGGCGTTGAACATGCTGACCACCACATTGCCTGTGTACAGCAATATCAGTAGTCCCAGGGTGGCTAAAATCAGTTGGCGAAATAACGTCACAAGGCAGTCCTTTACATTATTTGTGTAATTGGTGTGGCGATTGCGGTCCAGCGCCGGATCGCATATGCAGCGCTGAGTCTAATCTAAACCACTGAACTTGCCAATTGAGCAGTAGGTCACACTCTTCATCCGAACATAATGAAATAGATATAACCGATAATGCTATGATTTCCGTGGAAATTTGCATCAATTGGAGCAGCGCGTCCAGTGGCAAAAACACGTGGACTAACAAGGTCTCTCGCAGTGCGCGCAGCAATGTTGTACGCGCTGTTAGTGGTGGCCGTAGCCAGCGCCGATCACACCGGATTCAGCGAAACCCTGCTCGCCAAAATCAGCAGCAAATACGGCTACAACGCCGAGCTGCGGGTGCGCCGCTGGCAGGACATGATTCACGAAAACCGCGACCTGCCCGACCGGGTAAAACTGGAGCTGGTCAACGATTTCTTTAACGGCGCCCTGTTTGTCAACGACCTCGCCCTGTGGAACAAACGCGATTACTGGGCCACACCCGTGGAATTTCTCGCCTACGACGCCGGGGACTGCGAGGACTTCTCCATCGCCAAATACTTTACCCTGCGGGAAATGGGCATCGACACTCGCAAACTGCGCATCACCTACGTCAAGGCCCTGACCCTCAACCAGGCCCATATGGTGCTGGCCTACTACGAAACCCCGTCATCCATACCGATCATTCTCGACAATATCAACAAGTCCATTCGCCCCGCCACCGAACGCAGCGACCTGCAACCGGTGTACAGCTTTAACGCCGACGACCTGTGGCTGGCCCGCTCCCGTAACGAACAGCTCAAGGCAGGCAAATCCAGCCAGATCAATCTGTGGAACAACCTGAACGAACGTATGGAAAAAGAATTGCTGTAACCCACCCCGCCCCCTGCCCGCCGTAGCACAAATAACGCCGCCTTAATCGGCAACTGTACAACCGCCAAAATATCGGTAAAACTTCCTGACAGTCGGCACCATTAAGAATGGAACGTCATCAGGAACCCGTTATGGCTCGGATCGCCAGGAAACAAACGTCACACAGCTTACCCATCGCCCTGCTGGCCCTTGCTCTGCTGCTGGCGGGCTGTGCCGGAGGGCCGCCCAAAACAGCGCCCGCCGCCGCGCCCGACGAACCCTACGCTCAGCTAATTAAGCAGGTCGAGGCCCAGCACGGCCCCATCGCCGCCGCGCGGGTGCGCTACTGGTTCAAACTGATCGAACAGGGCAAAACTCAGAGCGACAGTGCCCGACTGCTACTGGCCAACAATTTTTTCAACGATGCCAAATTTCTAACCGACGACGAAATCTGGCAGCAAAAGGATTACTGGGCCACGCCCCTGGAATTTTTGATTAAAGACGCCGGGGACTGCGAGGATTTTTCCATCGCCAAATACGTCACCCTCGACCGCATGGGTCTGGACACCGAAAAAATGCGCATTACCTACGTCAAGGCCCTGACCCTGGACCAGCCCCATATGGTGCTCGCCTACTACACCACCCCGGCCGGGGAACCGCTGATTCTGGATAACATCAACCCGCAGATTCTACCCGCCGGGCAGCGCCAGGATTTGATTCCGGTGTACAGCTTTAACGGAAAAACCCTGTGGCTGGCGCGCTCCCGCAACGAACAGGTGCCCTCCGGCGACGCGCAACAACTGGGACTCTGGCAGGATTTAATCCAGCGCATGCAGCGGGAAATGTCCGCACCCAGCCGTTAAAGCGCGGCGCCCGCCGCCACGAAGCGGCTTCGGCTTGAATGAACAGAGAAAAGAGGACGCTACCTTTTTTCACTCCCCTTTATCTAGCAGGAAGCGCTACTTTTGTAGATGGCGTTTTCTACAGACTCGTTAGGCACAGGGTACGAAGCGCGCTAGAATTATTTCGTTAGTTTTGAATGGAGTCGAGATCATGAACACACAACTCTTGCAGCAAGCTCGTGTGCTCGACATTGACGAACAGATCGAACTGGTTGAAGCCATCTGGGACGGTGTCGTTAGTCGTGGTGCCGCGCCATCTTTGACCGAAGCGCAAAAAGCGGAACTTGACCGCCGCCTCGCAGATCACCTTGCCAACCCCGATGATGTAGTTCCCTGGAGTGAAGTAAAGGCTGCCGCTCTTGCCAAAATCCGGCAATACCTGGTGAATAGCCATCGTTAGAAATTTGCGAAAAATCCATCATATAGCGATAGCGATGAGTGCGTTAGAAAACGCGCAAAAAAATGCCGCCCGAAGGCGGCGAATTTTTACCAGGCCAATTTCTGGCCCGCAAGGTTTGGACTAGCCACTACACCACATCGGTGACCAAATTATTGCCCGTCAACAGGGTTTGGATAATGGCCGTGTCGTTTGCGGCACCGGTTACAAGATCCACTCCTTGCAGAACAATCGTCTGGGCATCCCCACCCGCCACCACACCGTTAGTATCCACCGTGATAATCGTGTTACCACTATCGAGGGTAAAATCGAGGAACGTGTCCAGGTTGGCCGCCGCGCCGGTTTCACCCACCAGCAGTGTTTGCAAGTCCAGCACATCGCCCTGACCAGTGTTAAAGTCAGTAACGATATCCGCTGGACTTCCTGTCGCATCGCCCGCCAGCCACTTAAAGGTATCCGCGCCGGAGCCTCCCGACAACATGTCACTTCCCTGACCTCCGGTCAGGGTGTCGTTGCCCGCGTTACCTGCAAGAATATCAGCTCCGGCAACACCGCTAAGCGTATCGTTGCCATCCGTACCTAGCAGGATATCCGCGCCCGAAGTACCGGTCAGGTTATCGCCCGTGGAAGACAACGCATCCGGATAGAGGGTGACATCAACCGTGCCATCCACAGTATCACCGTCACCATCGGTACCGATTATATTGTAGTTAAGCTCTATCGCTGCTCCAGCTGAATCCGTGCCATAAGTGAAGAAACCCAAGCTGAAGGTATCTGTGGTAGGCAATGCCTCCACCTGAATAGCATCGAACTTATTGGCATCGTCAGTGACCACCTCGTAGTACCAGCCGGCCTTTAACCCTGTGATATCTATTGAATCACCCATGTCAGTAACGGTAATCCCATTCGTGGGGTTAAGCGGATCCACCAACTGATTACTGGCATTGTAAATATTGATATTGACAAGACCGAGATTCAACTTCTCATCACCATCAAAAGTCGGATCGTAGAAGGTAGAATCCGCACCAGCGTTGATCGCGGTAATTTTGATATCGGCGTGTTGGGTTGCATTGCCAGTAATGACTATCTGTTGTTTCCAACGCACCACTTCATTGTGGGTGCCATCATAATCAAACGATTCAGGGCTACCACCTTGGCCGTTTACCTTCGGAATGTAGGTCAAACCATTTACCAGATCAAAGCGAATCACTTCATCATTCTCAAACGTCTGTCCGCCGCTGATACCTATATCGTCGGAATCCGAATTAACGCTGTCGCCAGCTTTTGTGGTCATTGCAACGTCTTGTTGTGTGCCTCCCACATCGATCAACAACTTAAAGCCTACGTTACCCGCACCCACACCCGTCAGGTTGGTGGCCGTCACTTCGGTGCCGTTCGAAACCACAGCTTCCGGGTTGAAGATGTAGGTACCACCCGCGCCGTTAAGTGTGACGGTATAACCCACCGCGCCGCCAGCTGTCGTTCCAACCGATGCCGTCAGCGTAGTGCCATCTGCACTCAAATAGAGGTAAAGAGTCTCCCCACCTACTTTGAGTTCATTGCCATTTGCGTCGGTAGCAACAACCAAGGAGGTACCAGAACCAGGCACCAATGCTGTTGTACCGACTGCTGCATCAATATCGGCACTATTGAACTTAACCGAGCCAAGGCCGTCTGTTCCGCTAATAAAATTAAGATCAGAAATGAACTGATCGCCAGTTCCCAGGATGCCTTTATTTTCGAGAACTAGATCGTCGGGTGCTATCACACTCGGACCATCGTCCTCAAACGTGATCGTCAGCGCCGTGTCCGAGGTCACCTTGCTGGTATCCCCGTCCCCATCCGTCGCCACAACCGTCGCGTAAATCAGGTTGGTCAACGAAGCCCCTTCGTCGTGACTCGCCCCCGGCGTCGGGTGTTCGATCGCCTCATATTCCACCACCGTGATCTTGCCATCGCTGCCCAGAGACACGATAAACGCTACCGCACCCGCAGGGTCCGCCGTGGAGTCGTCCGACCCTTCGCGACCAACAATCAGACCATTTTCCGTGTACAGGAAGATGCTAAAGCCACCCGTGACGTCCAGACCACTGTCCTGGCCGGTAAATGCACCGCCCGCGGAGTTGGTCAAGGTCATCACGATACTGTTACTCGTCGCCGCACCGTCCGCGCCAAATACGCTCGCGCTACTGTCCGCTACCAGCGCACTCGCGCTGGTCGCCTGACCTAGGGCCGCACCCGCCGGACCATTCGTGAGAAGGCCTATCGCTGTCGCCAACGCCGCCGGGATGCTGGCAACGTCGTTCGAACCCGCATCAACACCCGACGTCTCGTCGTGGATCACCGATACCGTCTTGGTGGTGAACGCCGCACTCGGACCATCGTCCTCAAACGTAATCGTCAGCGCCGTGTCCGAGGTCACCTTGCTGGTATCCCCGTCCCCATCCGTCGCCACAACCGTCGCGTAAATCAGGTTGGTCAACGAAGCCCCTTCGTCGTGACTCGCCCCCGGCGTCGGGTGTTCGATCGCCTCATATTCCACCACCGTGATCTTGCCATCGCTGCCCAGAGACACGATAAACGCTACCGCACCCGCAGGGTCCGCCGTGGAGTCGTCCGACCCTTCGCGACCAACAATCAGACCATTTTCCGTGTACAGGAAGATGCTAAAGCCACCCGTGACGTCCAGACCACTGTCCTGGCCGGTAAATGCACCGCCCGCGGAGTTGGTCAAGGTCATCACGATACTGTTACTCGTCGCCGCACCGTCCGCGCCAAATACGCTCGCGCTACTGTCCGCTACCAGCGCACTCGCGCTGGTCGCCTGACCTAGGGCCGCACCCGCCGGACCATTCGTGAGAAGGCCTATCGCTGTCGCCAACGCCGCCGGGATGCTGGCAACGTCGTTCGAACCCGCATCAACACCCGACGTCTCGTCGTGGATCACCGATACCGTCTTGGTGGTGAACGCCGCACTCGGACCATCGTCAGAGAACAAAATCTGATCGCCAATGTCCGTGCTCGCCGTGGCCGTATCCAGGTCACCATCAGTCACCAGGACCTGTGCCGATACCTTGCCACTCAGACTCGCCGTCTCATCGTGCGAGGCGCCTCCAGTCGGGTTCGTGATCGACGCATACTGCGCCACACTCACCAGACCATCCGTTCCTATCGCAATCGCAAAGGCAATCTCACCCGCCTCATCCGCTGTGTCAGTGCCATCACCAACCTCGGTGCCAATGCGACCCACTACCAGATCGCCTTCCTTGTACAGGAAGATCTGCGTGCCATCGGTGGTCTCTAAACCCGAGTCCGTACCATCCCCGGCAATCGTCAGGGACAAGACCTTGGTACCACCTTCTTCATCCGCTCCAAAGCTCGAACCACTGTCGTCCACCAGTGACGCACTACTCTGCGCATACTGCGCTGTCGCCAGATCCGTCGAGGTGCCTGTCAGTCCCGCAAACAAGGCGATCACGCCCGCACCCGTGGTGTCGTCATCCTGATCACCCGAGGACTCGTCCACCGTCACCGTGTTGTCAACTTCGGCTTCACCTTCGCCCGTGGTCGCCACGATTGAGGCAGTCGGGCTATCATCTTCTATGGTCACTACTACGGTCGCGTCGTCAGACAGCGCACCATCGGACACGGTAAGGGTGACGTTAAAGGATAAATTGTCTTCTATCGTGTCGTTGGCATGGTCAACCGGGCCGCTCAATACCACCGCAACCTTCCCAGTACTGTCGACGGTCAGGCTAATGATCGTCTTGGTGCCTTCACCATCGGGGATGGTCCCAATCAAAGGATCCGCGACGGTGCCGGTCCCGGAAAAAGTGATTGCCACACCACCGGATTCGAGTCCCGCTTCAGCGGTGGACAATGTGTAAGACAGTGTGTCGCCATCCGGGTCGCTACCGGGAATGGTGGTGTCGTCCATTGCAGAATTTGTTGTATCGAGAATCGCATCTGGATCGGTATCAGGGATACCAGTGCCCACCAGGCCTTCTTCAGATACCGTCAGCGAGCCACCCTGGGCTACCGGGGGCTTGTTTACATCGATGATTTGTAAAGAATGGCTATCGGTATCGACGCTGCCATCGGAATCGGTAATTTTTAAAGAGAAAGAGATATCCGTTGTGGCGCTCACTTCCCCGGAGACAAACGTCCAGGTGCCGTCGCCATTTACAGTCAGCGTGCCGTCTCCAGCGGGAATACCGACACCCAGGGCATACTCAACCGCATTAAAAATAACCACGACGTTGGTGGGTACATCGGCACCTTCGGCTTTGGTCCAGGTGCCGTTTAGGGTTCCGCCCTCATTGATGCTGTCCGTAGTGGGCGTGGCGTCAGGCACCGCAGGTAAAATATCTATCTCTGGAACGGTGTCGACAATATTAAAGGTAACCGTGGCCGTACCGGTATCGCCGGTACTGTCCTGCACGGTATAGGTAAAACTTTCGCTATCGGGAATAGCGTCGCTATGGTCAACCTGCGCGGGTGGCATGTATTCGTAGGTGCCATCGGCAAAGATAATAAGCGTGCCGCCCAGTGACCCGGGCACTGATTGACCGACCAGATTGGGATCGCCATTCACCGCAACAACAGGCGGGTTGCCAGGGCCGTCGGGACCGAATGAATCGTTGTCGATAACGGTCCCGCCAAAGGTTGAACCGGACTCGACGATAACACCGTCGTCGGGGATGACTTCGATAAAGTCGTCTTCCGGCGCTGGCGGACCCAGGTCAGCAATAATTTCAGTGTTCGCGGTGGGGTCAATAATCGGCCGCGGATCCAGGTTGGGATCAAACCCGGCCTGGGGCTGAACTTCGTTAATGGAGCGGCCAAAAACGGCGCCCTGGCCGATTTCGTCACCGGCACCGCCGCCAGCGTTATCGCCACCGGCCGCGGTTTCTTCGAGTTTTTCAGAGATGTCTTCGCCGCGCTCCAGCGCCGCCAGTAGTTCTTCAAACTGGGAGCCATTCTCGCCGTCGCTGTAGCTGGCCAGCTGGGTAACGCTGTCTTCGGTGAAGAGGAAAGAAGCATCGCGGGGGAGCTCCTTGATATCACCGCTGGCAAGAGTAACCAGCGCCTGGCCACCCTGTACCGCCTCGACGGTGTCGCCCGCGAAGATGGGATCGCCCGGTTGCAGCTCGCGAACTGTGCCATCGGCACCGATTGCGATTACCGAGCCACCACTGGATGCGGTTAGAACAGCAACGACCTTGACGTCCTGTGCTGCTTCAATTTCGGTTCCCTGTTTCGTTTCGTCGTTCATCTCTTGTCCCCCTCTGGGATTACCCGTTCAAACCCGCTACCAGATGGCAGCGGATCCAAGCTGTTGCCTTACAGTTTGGCACCTACCATAAACATAAGATCACCCATGCTATGGAAAATACGGTACTCGTTAAAAATCAGATCGTACTGCGCCGCAATCAACGCGGTTTTGGCGCCGACATTTTCTGTTTCCGTGTTGAGCAGATCCAACAGGGTCCGTCGCCCCAGACCAAACTGGTCGGTGTACGCAGACTTGGTACGGGTCGAGTCATTCACGTGGGCTTCCAGGGATGGCATCTGCTCTTGCAGGGTTTCGTAGGCCACCCAGGCCAACCGCACTTCCTGTTCCACTTGACGGTGGGCGTTGTTGCGAATTTCCTTGGCTTTCTCCATCAGATAGGCAAATTCCTGCTTGCGGGCGGAATCCGCACCGCCGCGATACAGGTTGTAGCGCATGCGCAACATAACCCGCAGGTCGTCCACCTGTTCCTCGATACCGTCGATGTTATCGTTCAGATCCCGCTCCACTTCCACATGAAAGGACGGATAGAAGGGGCTTTTGGTCTGCTCGTAGCGGAAGGTGGTGGCTTCCACATCGGCATTGGCCACCGCCATAATGGGATGGTTGTCAGCGGCCTTGGTCACCGCTTCATCGACGCTACCCGGTAAATATTTGCGGTAGGAACCGGGCTTGTCCAGGGCGCTATCCTGGGGAAACTCCCCGACTACACGCTGGTAATTGATGCGGGCATCCCGCACGTTGGCCGACGCCGACGCCAGATTGGTCTGGGCCAGAGCCAAGCGACCGGAAATTTGATCCAGGTCAGCGCGACTGCCAACGCCCGATTCGGAGCGTTTGCCCATGCGGCCATGCACATCACTGTGAAAAGCCAGGGTGTCCTGTGCCAGTTTCAGAATCGCTTCCTGTTTAAGCACTTCGGTAAACACCCGCACCACTTCCAGAGAGACATCTTCGCCCACGGCGCGGGAGCGTTGCTTGGCGCTCTCTTCCCGGGCCTGCTGGTTGCGGTATTCGTTGGTGGTGTTGAAGCCGTCAAACACTAGCTGGCGAATATTCAGTTGCGCTTCGCGGCGCTCCAGTTCGTTGCGGGTGCGGTTGGGCTTGCCCGGAAAAGTGCGTCCCGTGGGATCGCGCTCCTGGAAGCCAAATCCGGCAATTAAATCCACTGTCGGGTAGTAACCCGCCAGTGCCTGGCGGACCTGGCGATCTCGCGCATCGACTTCGCGCAGCTCGGCCAGCACCTGGGGGTTCGTACTTAACGTAGTGGCAATCACTTCGCGTACGTCAACGGCGCTGGCGGGCGCGGCAATAAACAGGGCGCCCAGTAGTGAAAAAAACGATTTTTTGATGAACCGTGTTTTGATGGACAATGTTTTGATGAACAGTGTTTTGGTGGTTTGTTTGACGCGATTATTGTGCGGCATGGCTAAGCTTTCCTCTTCCTTTTTTTTGCGTTGACTCAGTGTCTACCCAGTTAATGGCCACCGTAAAAAACAATAAAATGATTTAAAACAAATCATTACAGCCGTTTCTTAAAGTGCCCACACAATTCCCTTTCTTACAATCCCTGTACACGTTACGCATCCGTTGGGCTTCTTTGCCCCGCACAATGTGATTTGTAGCACACTATGCCCGTGATTCAATTACCGTTTATTCTGCGAACAGCCCACTTGGTCGGCTGATCGGCTTGCAGTACCGCTTACCCTAAAAAAACAACCGGTTATCACTGTCACCTGTGGTTCGGCACATACAATTACCGCTCGCGAAACGCCAATTGTTTGGTTTTCAGTATCGGTTTCAGAATGTAGTCTAGAACGGTTTTCTTGCCAGTCAAGATGTCGACCTGGACCGTCATGCCGGGAATAATAGGGAGAGGATCCTCGCCTTCCTTGCCGAGACTGCTGCTTTCTGTTTGCAAACGCACCTGATAATAGCTCACCCCCTCTTCGTCCACAATGGTGTCCGGACTGATCAACACCACTTTCGCCCCCAACCCACCGTGTATGGAAAAATCGTAGGCGGTGAATTTGACCGTGGCCTTTTGATTGGGGTGCAGGTAAGCAATATCCGCGGGGCGCACTTTGGCATCCACCAACAGGGAATCATCAATCGGCACAATTTCCACCAGATCCTCCCCCGGTTGTATCACCCCACCCACGGTTTTCACCTTGATTTGTTTGACCGTACCCCGCACCGGTGAGCGCACAATGGTTCGCGCGACGCGGTCTTTATAGGCCTGGTTGCTCTCCTTGTAACGATCCAGCTCGGAAGTCACCTCATTGAGCTCCTTGCGCGCTTCATTGGCGAAGTTCTGCGCAAAGCCCTCGGCGTTGTTTTGTGCCTCCTGATATTCCGCCTCGAGTTGCGGAATCGCCAGACGTGCCCGATTCAGTTCACCCTTCAGATCGTTAACCTGGCGCTCGAGACGCAATAACTCGACGGCAGAAACGGCGCCCTCCGCCACCAACGGCCGGGTCACGGACAATTCCCTGCTTAATAGCTCGTAACTATTGGCCAAATTCTGGCGACTGCCCCGCGCGGACGACAACTCCTGCTTTTTTTGTTCGACCTTTTGCCGCAATGCATCGACCCGACTTTGAAATTCGTTGGCGCGCGCACGGAATAATTGCCGCTCACTTTGCGCCAGCGTCTCGTCCATCTCCACATCAATTTTGGCCAGCTCTTCGTCGAAACTGGTGGATTGCGCCTCCGCTCGCAAGCGTGCCGCCTTGGCGGTGAGCTGCACCACCTGCAAGGCCCGCTCGCGGAAAGTCGATGAAAATAATGTATCGTCAATTTGCATCAATGGCTGGTCGCGTTCCACCAGTTCGCCTTCGGTCACATGCAGCTTGGCCAGAATACCGCCTTCGAGGTTCTGCACAATCTGCACATCGCTGGACGGTACGATGCGCCCTTCGCCCCTGGTAAATTCGTCAACCTCGGCGAAATAGGCCCAGATCAACATAATAAAAATAAGCGCGGAAATCCCCAGTAGCAGCAGCCGGTGCAGGCCCGGGGTTTGCAACATCACCGCCTCCGACGAGTAGGACATGTATTTCAGGTCCGTGGCGGGGGACAAGTTGAGATGTTGACGCAATTTTTTTAAATCAAAAGCAGAACCAGCCGCATCTTTTTTTATAGCGGATTTGTTGTCAGATTTTTTTACGTCGGGGGCGTTTTTCATCAGGCGCTCCCTCGAATCTTGCCTTGTTTGAGCGCCTCGAAAACCCGCTCCCGTGGCCCGTCGGCAACCACACGACCCTTGTCGAGAATAATCAGGCGATCCACGATATCGAGCATGCTCATTTTGTGGGTAGTCAGTATCAGGGTGCGATCCGCGGCAAATTCCGTGAGTTTGGATTTGATCCAGTCTTCGCTGGCCTGATCCATGGATGCGGTCGGTTCGTCCAGTAACAGCACGGAGGGTTTGCGCAAAAACATGCGCGCCAACGCCACCGCCTGGCGTTGCCCCCCGGACAGAGTATCGCCGCGCTCGCCAATAGGCATGCCAAGGCCGAGAGGGTGACTGTTTACAAAAGTTGCGAGACCCGCTCTCTCTGCGGCCTCCACGATTTCCGTATCGGTCGCGCCCACTACGCCGAGGCTGATATTTTCCCGTAGCGTGCCAAAAAACAAGGTGATTTCCTGAGAGACGTAGCCAATGTTGGCGCGCAAATCCGCCGGGTCCAGTTGTTTGATATCAAAACCGTCCATCAGGATGGAGCCCCGGTCGGCCTCGTGCAATGCCAGGGTCAGCTTGGCGAGGGTCGACTTACCGGAACCTATGCGCCCGATCACCCCCACTTTTTCCCCCCGAGTAATGCTGAATGAAACACTTTCAAGCGCCGGACTGGATTGCTCTGGATAAAAAAAGGTGACGTCCTTGAAAACGACATCGCCCTGCCATTTTTCCCGGTTTAAAAAACGTTGCTCCGGCGCCCGCTCTACCGGTAACGCCATAATTTCATCCAGGGATTTGAGAGTGCCTTCCGCGTGGTCATAGGTGGTTAGCAGCGACGCCACCTGGGCCAGTGGCGCGAGGGCCCTGCCATTCAATATGACACAGGCAATCAACCCGCCCATGGTGAGTTCCTGCTCGGCAATCAAATACACTCCACCGATCACAATCGCCACCATGGCGAATTGTTGCAACGCCTGCACCGACATCATGGTGGAGTTGGAGATCAGACGGGACTGCAAACCCCACTGGGAGACGTACCCAACGGATTGCTCCCAGGCGCGCTGCACGCGACTTTCTGCTCCCAGGGTTTTAATGGTTTCCACCCCCACCATACTTTCCACCAGGGTGGCGTTTTTCTTGGCCGCGCCGCGCATCACGTTTTCAATGGCCGGACGCAGACGTACTTGAGCCCGATAACCCATCAGCACCGCAATGGGAATCACGATTAGCGGTATCAGCACCAGCCAGCCGCCCAGATAGGCAATAAACGCCAGAAACAGCAGCAAAAACGGCAGATCGACTAATGTCAGTATGGTGGACGAGGTAATGAAGTTACGGATGGCGTCAAACTCGTGTAAGCGGTTGGCGAACGCACCCACCGACACCGGTCGATACCGAGTTTTCAGGTTAAGCATGCGTTCAAACAATTGTGCCGAGAGAATAACGTCGGTGCGCTTGGCGGCCATTTCCACCATGTAGCCGCGCAATATTTTCATCACTAGATCAAACAGGTACACAATGGCGACGCCAATGCCCAATGCCCACAGGGTTTCAATGGCGTTGTTGGGCACGACCCGATCGTACACATTCATCACAAATAGAGGTTGGGCGAGCACAAACAGGTTAATAAAGAAGGAGGCGATCAGCACATCCCGATAGATGCTGCTGGAGCTTTTCAACACGCCCCAGAACCAGTGTTCACCGGTATTTTTGTAGATTTTGGGTGTGCGGCTGTCAAACTGTTGCATGGGCCGCAGGTAAAAAACGTGGCCACTGTACTGTGCGCGAATGGCATCCAGGGACAGTTGTTCGGAAACCTGATCCTGCGGCGAGGTCAGCACTCCGTAACCGAGTTCCGTATTCATATCCGTGAGCACTGCGGACTGGCCGCCCTTCAGCATCAGGATCGCTGGCAATACGTCCCGCGGAATATCTTCGATGGGGCGGGTTAGCAACGTTGCGGCAAGACCCGAGCGATTGGCCGCGCGCACAAACAGGTCCGGCGTCAGTCGCCCTTCATCCAGCGGTAGTCCCGCCGTAATCGCACTTTTCGAAACCACTAATCCTTCGAGCCTGGCCACCAGCACCAGGCTATCGAGCAACTCGCCAGCACCGGTGAACTCGGCTGCCGTCTGTGTCTGGGCTGCCGTCTGAGTGTTGTCACGCATTTTGTTATTCTGACTGTCCATTTACCGCCGCCGTATTCACACTATCATTCAGCGCAAAGTGCCCCGTCGCACCCCAGCAACCCCCGACAACGCTTGCGCGATTGCCCGAGGGTCGCCGATAGTAGCATGAAGACAATTAGAATTACATAAAGTGGTATACAGAAACATCGGCTAGCAAGTTGAATTAAAAAGGCTTTTCTGCAATGTTGCAGGAATCCGTGATGTGTCGAAGACAGTCGCAGTGGGCCACGTGGGCGGCGCACCAGGCCGAGATATCCGCCCGGTGGCGCCGACTGTGCGGATCGCTGGTGTTCCGTGCGAGCTACTTACGGGGATTGTGACCCACAATGGCTTTCACTTCGAGGTAGTCTTCCATCCCCCAGACCCCGTGTTCGCGGCCGTTTCCAGACATTTTGTAACCGCCAAAAGGTGCACCCTGATCGAAACGCGCACCGTTCAGCTCCACTGCACCGGTGCGCATACGGCTGCCAACTTTTTGCGCATGAGCCAGGTCACCGGATTGCACGTAGCCAGACAAGCCGTAGGGACTGTCGTTGGCCAGTGCGATGGCCTGCTCTTCGGTATCGTAGGGAATCAGGCACAAAATCGGTCCGAAGGCTTCTTCCTGGGCGGTGCGCGAGCTGTTGTCGACCTCAGTGAATACTGTCGGCGCCACATAATAACCGGTGTCCAATCCGTCAGGGCGCTGTGCACCACCTACCAGCAAGGTCGCCCCCTCGTCCAGCGCGCGCTGCATAAACGCCAAAACTCGTTCGTATTGGGCTTTGTTGGCGATTGGCCCCATATAAGTTTTGTCATCCAGTGGGTCACCCACCACCAGGCCAGCGACTGCCTGTTTGACCAGTTCCTGTATTTGCGGCAAATCCTTGCGCGGTACCAGCATACGCGTCGGTGCATTGCACGCCTGTCCACTGTTAAACATGCACAGGCGCACGCCGCCCTTAACGGCCTTTTCGTAGTCGGCGTCGTCGAGAATAATATTGGCGGATTTACCGCCCAGTTCCTGACACACGCGTTTGAGCGATGGCGCTGCTGCTGCCGCAACCGCCGATCCGGCACGGGTAGAGCCGGTTATGGACACCATATCCACCTGGGGATGGCCTGCGAGGGCCTCCCCGACACTGGGGCCGGCACCGACAATCAAATTGAAAACCCCCGGCGGCAATCCGGCTTCATCTATTATCTCGGCCAGTAAAAAAGCGTCCAGCGGCGCTATTTCACTTGGCTTCAACACCATGGTACAACCCGCTGCCAGTGCTGGTGCAACCTTGACTGCAATCTGATTGAGAGGAAAATTCCAGGGGGTAATCATGGCGCACACCCCGATCGGCTCTTTGACGACCCGCGTGGTGCCGTGGTCACTGTGAAACGCATAGGTGCGCGCCAGTTGCGCCGCTTCTTTGAATGTAAAAATTGGCAAGCCTACCTGAGCGCCCTTGGCCAGCATCACGGGCATGCCCATTTGCGCGGTAATGACGGCGGCTATCTCGTCGCCGCGCGCTTCCAGCCCGGCGACAATTTTATCGATGTAAGTAGCCCTTTCTTCGGGCGACGTCTGCGACCAGCTCGCAAACGCCCCACGCGCAGCAGCTACTGCACTGTCCACATCCGCGACCGAACCCATGGCGACTTTGGCGACGATTTGCTCGGTGGCTGGGTTGATCACCTCGTTAAACAGGGCAGCATCGGATTTTCGCCATTGCCCGTTAATATAAAATTTGTCTCTCGATATCACGTTAGAGTCTCCAGGTACTTGTCACGATCACCGTCATTGTCGTCAATAACAGCAAAAAATGATTACTTCTCAGCGTCTCCCAGCGCCGTGGCGATTTGCTTGTGAAAGTGCGCCAGCGCCGGTTCATTGCGACCGAAGATACTATGACTTTGCATGCCCGAACGCAAACCGGCCTGAATACTTTCCACCGCCGGAATGTCCTCTTCCAGGACAGTTCTTACGGTCAGATCGAGATTTTTTTTCCAGTAATTTTTGGCGCGCTCGGTCACTGCTGGCTGCGGAATATAAAAGTCCAGATGAACCGTGCACTCGTTGGGATTATCGCCCACCGGAAAGGAGCGCCAGATTTCCGCATGATCGCGCTGCATAACCAGCACCGTATTGGGAAACAACAAATACGGTATGGCGCTGTGGGGCACAATATCCCACTCATCTTCCGGTGAGTTACGCAGCTCTTTAATAGATTGGCGCGGCAGAATTTCCCGCAGGTTCTGACCAAACGGATGCATCAGACAAAGATTGGCGATAAACAGCGGGCCCACCGTAGTCGGGTGCAGGGCGGCAAAGTGGTAGGCCTCCAGAAACGTATCCAGCATCAGTTTCCAGTTCATTTTACAGTGTAGCGTGCGCTGCGCGTACGTATGGTAGCTGCCAAAATTATAAGCCGCAAAGTCGGACTCCAGCCCCTTCAGGTGACGATCGATATTGATCTCTTCGCCCGGCGTCGGGCACACCCACAGCATGCCGTACTTCTCCACCACCGGTAACTGGACCAGGGGTCGCTCTGACTTGTCCACTCCGGGAAAACTGCCTCTGTCTGGAATGGCCTTAAGTTCGCCCTTAAGATTGTAGCTCCAACCGTGGTAGGGACAGCTTAAACCCTGTTGTGCATTGCCACACCCTTGCGCTACCTGGGCACCGCGGTGCCGACAACTGTTCACAAACCCGTTCACCACACCCTGTTCGTCGCGCACCAGCAGCACCGGCACGCCGGTAACATCGAGAGTCAGAAAATCACCGGTTGTTGGCAGGTCACAGGAAAATCCTGCCAACAGCGGGTATTCTTTGAATAGCAGGCTTTTTTCCCTGGACAACCAGTCCTGACCGCAATAGGCGGCGGCCGGATGTTGGTAGGTGGTGTCACTGCGCCAGACCAGTGTTTTATCCAGCGCAGAAAATACCTGACGACACAGATCAATCCGCGTTTGCGTTTCCATAGAGGCTCCTATCGCACCAGTGCTTAGTAACGGAGCCCGGTGCGTTATTCCAGTGATTCAGGCAACAGCCCATTGCAAGCAAATATCTTACGTTAACGTCAACGTAAGGTTGTAAAATACTAGCCCACAGTTGTGGTCAGGTCAAATACTGAGTAGACAAAACGACCGTGATAGAATGCCGTTCCGTACCGTTTTCGATCTACCGTCCCCATCTCGTTATTGGGAACAAAACCGTCGGAAATAAATTCATTCAGTAGTTTTATGCATTCCGCCCAGGCAATGCTACGCATCACACAGCCCGCTATGACCGACAACCGTTTATCAGACACTATGCCACCAGTACGCACCCCGAACCGGCGCATGAGTGTGGCACCCATGATGGAGTGGACCGACCGGTTCTGCCGTTTCCTGTTGCGCCAGATTAGCCGCCACACCCTGTTGTACACGGAAATGATCACCACCGGCGCGCTGCTGCACGGCAACCGGGACTATCTGCTGCGCTTTGATGCGAGCGAACATCCGGTTGCTCTGCAATTGGGTGGCAACGATCCCCATGCGCTGGCGCTGTGCGCGCGCATGGGTGAGGAAGCGGGCTACGATGAAATTAATCTCAATTGCGGTTGCCCCAGCGACCGCGTGCTATCCGGTCAATTTGGCGCAAGTCTGATGAAATCGCCGCGCACCGTCGCAGATGGTATTGCGGCCATGCGCGCCAGCGTTGGCATACCGGTGACAGTAAAGACCCGGATTGGCGTGGACGATATGGACAGTTATTCGCATCTGCTGGATTTTGTGGGCACCGTCGCGGAGAGCGGTTGCGACACCTTTATTATCCACGCCCGCAAAGCCTGGTTACAGGGACTCAGCCCCAAACAAAATCGCGAAGTACCACCATTGCAGTACGAACGCGCCTATCGGCTAAAACAGGATTTTCCGGCCCTCGAAATTATTCTCAACGGCGGCATTAATTCCCTCGACGAGGCGGCAAACCATTTAGCCCATGTGGACGGCGTGATGCTCGGTCGCGCGGCCTACCACAACCCGTATTTACTGGCGGACGTCGATCGGCGATTTTATGGCAAGGCTTACGCGGCGCCCTCTCGGGAACAAATCCTCGACCGTTACGCGAGTTTTGTAGAAAATCAGTTGGCGGAAGGTATCAAACTTAATCACATGAGTCGCCACGCCATCGGGCTGTTTCAGGGCCAACCGGGGGGGCGCCGCTTTCGACGTTATATCAGCGAGCACGCCTACCGTCCCGGCGCGGGCACCGAGGTGTTGTACGCAGCCGTTGCCGCCATGCACGAAACCGCCGAGGCCTGCGCATGACCGCCCTTTCGAAGCTCGATCAATTGCGTGTGATGACCACAGTGGTGGCCGATACGGGCGATATCGAGACCATCGCACGTTATCGCCCCGAGGATGCCACGACCAATCCATCCCTGCTGCTCAAAACCGCGCAGTCACCGCACTATCAAACGTTGGTCGCTGCCTGCGTGGGGAACGCCAGACTAATGACCGAGCGCGAGCGCGCCGCGTGCTGTGACCAGCTGGCCGTGACCATCGGCTGCGAAATTTTACGGTTAATTCCCGGCCGTGTTTCCACCGAGGTGGATGCCCGCTTGTCGTTTGATACCCAGGGCACCATTGAGCGCGCCCTGCAACTGATAGATCGGTACGCCCAGGCAGGCATTGGCTCCGAGCGCATATTGATCAAGATCGCAGCAACCTGGGAAGGTATTCGCGCCGTCGCTGCGCTGGAAAAACGCGGCATCAATTGCAACGTCACCCTACTGTTCAACGCTGTTCAGGCAGTGGCAGCGGCGGACGCCGGGGCGTATCTGATTTCGCCCTTTGTCGGCCGCATTCTCGACTGGCATCTGGCTAACAACACGCATACAGCCCAAGACCCGGATCCGGGCGTAGCATCGGTGCGGAATATTTATCAATTGTATAAATCGCGGCACTACGCAACGGTGGTAATGGGCGCCAGTTTTCGCAATACCGGGCAGATTGAAGCGCTCGCCGGGTGTGATCGTTTGACCGTCAGTCCGCCATTGCTGGAGCAACTATCCGCAGATTACGGGGTATTAACTCGTTGCCTCGGCGGCCCTACAGATACGAACGCGGATATTGTGCAGATTGATGGTGAATCTGATTTTCGCCTGCGTCTTAACCAGGACGCCATGGCCACGGAAAAGCTCAGCGAGGGGATTCGTCTGTTTATTCGCGATCAGGAAAGTCTTGAGTTATTACTAACCATATTGGCAAACAAATGATTAATGGCATTCGCAAATTTTTCACCGACTCCATCTTACCCAATACACCTACTCACTCCGGGGCCGCGCCAATGCAGAAAGCGACGGCCGCCCTGCTGGTGGAAATTATGGTAACCGATGGGGTAGTCGATGCCAGCGAAGAGCTGGCCATGATTCGTTTACTACAGAGCCATTTTGCGTTGTCCGCCGGCGAATGCCGCGAACTGATCGCGCTGGCCCGCGAGCAAGTCGCCGAAGCCACGTCTTTGTATCAGTTTACAGAATTAGTAAACGAATATTTTTCCGCACAGGACAAATACGAATTGGTGCGCCAGTTGTGGGTTATCGCCTACGCGGACCGGGAACTGGACAAGTATGAAGAGGCGACCATCCGCAAAATCGCGGAACTGATTCACGTGCCCCACAGTCGCTTTATACGCGCCAAAAGCGAGGCCAAAAACGCTATCAGGAACTGACGGCTTTTTCGAGGGAGCGAATCAGGTCGGTAAAATCTGCTTCGCAGCGCGGGTTGATTTCAATCAATAGACGATGCGCGGCCAGTACCTGCAGGCGCAGTTCTTCTTCGCTGGCCGCGACGGGCGGTAATTCGGCCAGCTCGGCACACTCCTGCGCGCCCTCTCTGATTACGGTGAACAACTCGTCAATCGCCATTACTTCGAGAGTGCGCAACAAACTTTCGTCCTGGCAAAATATCACCGGGCGAATGCCGAGTTCGCGCTGACAATGCAGCGCCAGCTTTACCAGTAATCCCAAGGTGGTGCTATCCAGCCCCTGCGCGGAAAGCAGGTCAACCAGTACTTTGCGCGCCGCGCCCTGACCCTTCGCAAAAATACTTTCGATATAACGATTCAAGGATGCGCACAGGGTTACCCGCACATCGCCGACCATTTTAATCAGGAACGTGCCGTCGCATTCAGCTACCCAAATTTTACCTTTATCCACCCTGTCCGCCTCGCGTCACAGTCATGACCGACACATCATCCGGCGCTTCTTTAATGTCGTTAATTCCCAATTCGGCACACAGTAGTTCGTGCTGCATACCGCAGCGAGAAGCGGCGGCCAGAAGTTTCTCTTCCTTCTGCTGCATGCTTACCCCCGACAGACAATCCAGCACGCCATCGGAGGCCACCACCAGCGCGAAGCGTTCCGGGAGGGCAATCTCTTCCACGTTCCAGGAAGCGTCTGGAAACAGACCTACCGGTTTACCGCCGCCAGTTAAAAACCGTGCATCATTGCCGTGGACAAACACCGGCATCGGCAGTTGCGCGCCGACGGTATAACGCAACATATTGCGCTGCATATCGATGGAACCGGCAAATATGGTCAGGTGTTTATCCAGACCCATGGCCAGTATCTGCCGATTGATATGCTCGACAAACCCTTCCGGCGCCCGCGCCAGGGCATCGAAATCATTGTCCACGACATGACGTCGCAAAATACGCCGTAGAATAAAGCCCAGCATCACCGTCACAAACGCCGACGACGCACCGTGGCCTGAAACATCGGCAAAATAAAACAATAAATAGCGATCAAACAGAATGTTGTAACCGACAAAATCGCCACTGAGATACAAGGAGGGAATAATACGATGGGCTATCTGATACTCGCCGTGGCGCAGCGGCGTGACCGGCAACATATTCTGCTGCACCTGCCGCCCGGCGATCTGGTCCATGCGTAGAATGCTGATGTTTTCCCGCAAATCCCGATTGGCCCGCTCCAACTGCCTGCGAAAATCCATATTCTGCTGATACAGGTCCTTGAAGCCTCCGGCGCGCTCGACGGCCGCGGCTAAATCGTCCTGATTAAACGGTTCGATCAATACGTCGACTGCGCCTCGGCGAAAACTTATAGCGACATCTTCGGGCAAAGGGCGCGTGAGAATGGGAATAACGGCCAATCCAGAATCGCGACAGCGCTGCGCAAAATTTTCGTCCACGTCGGCCACGTGAATGCCGGTGTCCATATCGATATGAATGAACAGCAGTGTCGGCAGGTATTCGGGAATTTGTTCGACAGCCTCATCCGTACCGGCCACCGTCAGTATCTGGCAGTCTGCGGCACAGAGATATTGTTCCCACTGTTGGCAGCGCTGTTGATCGGTTGCAATCAACATGACGCGCTTGCGTCCCCCAGCCATAGATAACCCGTGTAAACGGAAAGGGCCGTCGATTCGCTACTGGTTAATAGTAGTCATCGCCGAAATCATCCTCCACCGCACCATCGCTCACCAGGTAGCGACGGCGTTGTAAATAAGCATCGCGGATGAAAATATATTTGTCACCGCGAATCAATTTTTCTGCTTCCAGTAACTTGGATCTTGCCGAAATAGCCTCTGCGCCATAAATCTGGTTGCGGGTCGGCACGTGATCAATCTCGCCAATCGGGTTCAAGAAGCTGTCCACCACCAGTCCCGGTGCATCGCGCAGGCTGCTCGGCCCGAGCAGCGGTAACACAATATACGCGCCTTCCCCAACGCCCCAGTAACCCAACGTCTGACCGAAATCCTCGCCTTCGTTACCAACCAGACCGAGGTCGTCGGCAACATCAAAAAAACCCGCCAGACCGACGGTCGAGTTGATCAAAAAACGGCCAGTATCCGTGCCTGCGCGAGCAAATTTGCCCTGCAACAGATCATTCGCGATATTGACGATTTCTCCAGCGTTGCTAAACATTCGATTGATGCCGTTTTCCACCGGATCGGGCGTCACATAGCGGTAGCCAGTAGCAACAGGTTTCAGGACAAAGCGGTCTGCCGTTTCATTGAATGCAAACACCGCCCGATTGACGCTTTCGACAGGATCCCGCCCGGCCGCCTGGTCGTCGGCAAATGCCGCTCCGCACAGGAATGCACTCAGCAAAACTACAGCGAGATGATAAATAGATCGGCCCACTGGCTCCCCCCTGATTCTCTGTAATATCCCATAACGGCGTGTTCGAAGTATTTTATACGCGCTCTGGGTATTTTATACAAAGAGTGTAGACGAAGATACACCAACAAGCACCCCCCGCCGCAGACGGAAGGTGCCTGTTGGTGTGTGGAATGCCGCGGATTTTAACTAAAAGGCGAACTGTAGACGGGCTACTATCGCATCGCCATCGTCCTCGCCACCGATCGCCTGATCCACGTCGGCCTTAACGTAGTTAAATGCCACCTTCACCACTTCGTTCACGTACCAGTTGGCACCGAGCGTGAGCGTGTTGCCGGTTTCGCCCGCGAGGCTAATCAACGGTTCGTTTTTGTTTCCAGAAAAATCCAACTCGTCGTAGCGGGCGAAAATCTCCCAGGCGCCACCAGCGGCTGCGGGCTTAACCTTGTCGAATGCCGCGATCTCATTTTTGTAGGACCGACTCTCACCGGTCAAAATCCAGCCCGCCTGCACATAGTAGCCATCGGCTTCCAGATCGGGAGCAGCGTCAACCCCGGACAGTTCGCCATCAAAATATTCCGCCATGAAGTGCGCCGGACCAAAGACGCCGGCCAATTCGAAATTCATGGCCTTGAGTTCGTCACCCAGGGCACCGCCAGTATATTTGCCAGAGACTTTGCTGGCGGTTCCCTGCTCGCCGCCGCGCACGCCAAGGCGCGATTCAATACTGCTGAAGCCGTCGTCGCTATCCCGCACCGTGTAGCCAACACCGAGGTGAATAAGCCCACTTTCACTGTGCATCGGGCGGATAACAAAGCGCCCGGTGGTGGCGGTGTCAAGATTATTCGTGCTATCGACATCCTGTTTGTAGACACCCAGGCTGTAGGTCAGAAAATCGTTGGCACCATGTAACTTAACCCCGATGTTATTGCCCGTATCAAACGCGCTGGACGGCAAAGAACGCTCCACCGCCGTAATCCATTTGGAACTGCCGGTGTCTTCCAGGCCAAAATCTTCTTTCTGCTGACCAAACGTCAATGTCGCCAAATCACCCCAGCCGTTGTAGCTCATATTGAGCTGATCGATCGAACCGCTGTCGGTGAGGTTGTAGGACATTGCATAACTCCAGTCGTCGTAATGACCACCCAGCTCCAGGCGTGCGCGACGAAACCAGATATCACTACCGCTCTCGCCTACTTGCTTGTTTATCACGCCGTCGTAATCGTTGTAGTCGATCTGCATCCGCCCGCCGATTTTGAAGGAAAACCGCCCATCACTGGTCTTTGCTTCCAGACCACCCTTGGTTTTGAGCACAATATCCGGGCCATCGGTGATTACGGTGCCAGCCTGAACATTAAGCGCACTTGCAGCCGCAATGGCCATTGCTATCGCTGTTTTTTTCATTGCTATCCCCTCGTTGCAGAATGATGGGATCGGCGATCCCGTTGTTTGAACAGGGGGTATTGTGAAAAAATACTGTGACAGGAAGGTGACGAATCTATGACAATCAAATGACAATTAACCAGCGTCGCGTAACCGGCGTCGCGAACGGCGATCAACTAATAAACCGTTACCGCGGTACCGCACAAAATATCCAGGTTGTGCAACTGCTCCAGTGTAGCGCGCCCGCTCTCGACAACGGCAGCGACATCCACCGCTTGCATCTCAGCCGCAATGGCTTGCAACGCCTCCCGCCCGCTTAACCGGCCACCTTCAAGCAGTTGTAACAGACGAACCGTGACCGCATTGCTTTCGAGAAAGCGCACTTGCTGGTCGCGATTGCGATAGACAATTAACCACGTGGGGGATGCCGGCAGCGCCGACGGTTGATACGTCGGACCGATCAGTTGCACGGGGTACTGATAACACAAGCACCACGCCAATGGCGATACCACTGGCCGACCCGCCATCAAATCGCCATCTGCAACGACATTCGACCCGGGAAATTCCTCGGGGGAGACATCCAGTGCCAGCTCAACCCACTCGTAATGGGCCAGTTCCAGCATAAACGGCAGCGCGGGTTCCGACTCGGCCCCGCCATCCTGTAAAAAGCGCAGGAACTCCTGACTGATCTCCAGAAATAACGGCGTGTGACAGCGGTGTAGACGAATAAAATTCCGCACCAGGCGGTGCCACCTGGGGGCGTCCAACAAGCTGCGTAGAATGGGGAATCCGCTGCTGAGAAATCCTTCAATGTTGTTGTAAATCAGCTCGCGATAGATGGCCATCCGGCGATCTTCTATCCCTTCCGGAGCAGGACAATTATCGGGATCGCGCACATGGTTGGTAAAGATATCCTGCGCTGCGCGCAATGTTTCAACGCCGCTCAAGGTCGCAATCCGGCGCTATCACCACATTGCCGCCGATGCACTGCGCGATGGCAGTGGTGCGCTACCCGTTTTTTTCAACCGTCCCTGCAAAGTTCTAACCCGCGCCACTTCAATTTCCATATCCACCACCGGCGGAAAATTAAAATCCCGTTCCAGTAAAGTGGGAAACACGCCAAAGCGCGCATAGGCTTGCTCCAGCAGCGACCACACCGGTTCGATCACATCGGCCCCGTGAGTATCCACCCGCAAATCGGGCGCTTCGCAATAGTGCCCCGCCACGTGCCCGTAGGCGATACGCCCCCCCGGCAAAGTGGCCAGGAATTCACTGGCGTCGTAGCCGTGATTAACACTGTTCACGTAAATATTATTGACGTCGAGTAATAAATCACAATCCGCTTCTTCCAACACCTCATTGATAAATTGCGCTTCAGTCAAGCGTTGCTGGGGTGCGGCGTAGTAGGAAACGTTTTCGATGGCTATACGTTGGCCAAGAAAATCCTGAACCTGGCGAATACGTGCGGCAACGTACGTGATCGCTTCTTCGGTGAAGGGTATCGGCATCAGATCGTACAGATGACCTGCATCGCTGCAGTAACTTAAATGTTCTGAATAACAGTGTATGTTGTGTTCAGCGATAAATTCTTTGATGTCCCGCAGCAGCTCCCAGTCCAGGGGCGCGGGAGAACCGAGGGACAGGGACAGACCGTGACAAACGAACGGGTAACGTTCTGTATAGGCGCGAAACTGTCGCCCAAAACGCCCGCCCACTCGAATCCAGTTTTCCGGCGCGACTTCCATAAAATCGACACTGCCGGGCGTGAGAGATAGCAGCGGGCCGAGTAGCGCCCGCCGCAATCCCAACCCAGCCCCGTGTATACCAGGTGGTTGTTGCATCGTTGAGAACCAGCGAAAATTTATTCGCTTTTAGCGCCACATTTGCCTTCTTCCGTGGCTTTGGCTGCCGCCTTGTCTTCCCCACAGGCTCCTTCCTTGGCCTTGGCATGATCCTCGCCACAGGTCCCTTCCGCGGCACCTTTAGTTTCAGCGGTTTTGGCTTTGTCTGCACCGCACTTGCCTTCACCACATTTGCCTTCGCCGCATTTACCTTCGGCGTCCTTGGCAGCGAGGTTGTACCCCGCGCTCAATTCGGTGACCTGGAACGGGTTTTGCGCGGCGTGGGCCATAGAACCCAGTGCCAAAGATGTCATAAATGCGGCACCAACTGCCAGCGCGAGGGGTTTAACGGTATGTTTTGCCATGGTGACTCTCCTGTTACATGTCGTACTACGGTTGACCACGATTACGGGAACGTTCGCGGATAAGGTTGCACAAATGTTTTATCCCATAATAGCCTGAATGAATGCAGACTGGGTTTTATGACCCGACCAAGCTACGTAAGTTTCCATATTACACGAAATTCTATCAATCTCCCCCGTTAGTAACACGCTGCCGAAGTCCCACGCGTACAACAGGTTCCTTACCGCATAAGCATAGTCGCGATGTCCTCCCGCTGGTCCTGCAAACGTTTGAGGGACACGGGCACGGCCGTTTTCAACGCTTGCGCATAAACCGAAACCCGGTACTCCTCAAGCATAAAACGCAACTTCTCCACTTCCAGAGAGATATCCAGAGAAAATTCCCGGCTGCGAGCCGAAAGCTCCCCCGCCACTTTTATGAACTCTACCAGCTCCGCCATCACCGCCCGATCGTGTGCTAATCGCTGCGGCAACCGGTCAAATCGCGTCAGCGCGGCGCGCACATAGCGTTCCATCTGGCGCAACCAGAAAAAACTGGTCTCCTTCAAAAAGCCCGCCGCGAACAGCGTCGCCATCTGGACCCGACAATCCGCAACCGACTGGGGAAAATGCGGTTCCCGTGCCCGCAGCAACGCATACAACTCAACAAGGGCGGTGGCCTGCGCGCCGAGCAGTTGTTCCAGCTCGAGGGCCAGTACGCCAGTAGCACCCGCGCCGCGGTCCAGACACCGGCTAAACGCCTGCTCCGACCTGGGCAATGGTTGCCCATCGAAACAGGCGTGGCGATACACCGCGTAAATCAGATCCGCCGTCAGCGCTTCAAAAGTGGGCAACTTCGCGTTAACAAACAATAGTTCATTGCCGCGACACAACTGCTTGCGCCAGCGGCGCTCCGCTTTTTCCCTGTAAATGACCGCGAGGCGCACCACGCCCCGTCTGGATTCGTATTCGGCGAGCGTGGCATTATCCCGCAACTCAATGGCCACGCTATCGCCGGTATCGACCAACGCCGGGTAACTGCGTATTTCCAGCCCGTTCCTGATATCGACAACCACCTCCGGCAAGTCCTCGAAATTCCATGAAGTGATACCCGTTGTAGTCAGTTCAGCGGCGGACGAACCTTCGCTATTAAGCACCTGCGCGACCTGACGCTGGTAGGTGTCGCGCAGCGTTCTCAGGTCTTTGCTGTGGGACAACATCTGCCCCTGTTCATCCACAAGTATAAAATTAATGCGATAAAAGGCGTCCAGTTTATCCAACCGCCAGCACCCTTCCGGCAACTCAATACCGATCAATTTCTGCAGTTCGTCGCCGAGCGCCGTCGCCAATGGGCGGTTCTGTGGGCGTAGGGCAGACAGAGCCCGGTCCGCATAATCCGGCAGCGGCACACAGCGTTTGCGCCATTGCTTGGGCAACGTTTTGAGCATGGCAATCGCTTTGTCCCGCAACAACCCGGGTACCAACCAGTCAAACAGCGCATCCGGTACCTGGTGCAGAATTGCCAGCGGCACCTGCACGCTTACACCATCCATGGGATGACCGGGTTCGAAACGATAACTCAGGGAATACCTGTGCCCATGCCAGTCGATGCTGGTGGGAAATTGCGCAACCTGTTCGGTATCCGGCATATTCGCTGCCAGCCGCGCGCTATCGAGGTAAAGCAGGTTGGGGTTAGTTACTTCCGCGCCTTTACGCCATGTTTCAAATTGCGCCAGACTGGTTATTTCTGGCGGCACACGCTCGTCGTAAAATTGATACACGACCTGCTCATCGGCCGCGATGTCCCGACGTCGCATGCGTTGCTCAAGATCATCGAGATGTTCCGCCAGCGTGCGATTGTGGACAGCGAATTGTCCCACGCCGCGATCCTGCACACCGTAGCGCCCCTCCACCAGCGCCTGCCGAATGAACACCTGCCGCGCTAACGACGCATTAATTTTGCCAAATTCAACACTGCGCCGATCGGCTACCACCAGACCATAAAGTGTCTGTTTCTCGTAGGCCATGACACGACCACTGCGCGGCACGTAATGAGGCTCGCTGTATTCCCGTTTGATGCGATGCGCGGCAATGGTGGATAACCAACGGGGATCAATCTGCGCACAGCCGTGAGCAAACAGGCGACTGGTTTCGATCAACTCTCCCGCCATCACCCACTTCGGCGGCTTTTTGGTCAGACCGGATCCGGGAAAGAGGTGAAATCTACGATTACGCGCCCCCATATATTCGTTGTTGTCGTGGCGAAAACCTATATTTCCCAGCAAACCACTGAGCATAGCGCGATGGATACTGTCCCGATCCGCCGGTTGATGGTTGTCGCGCAACCCTAGCTGACGACAGCTCATGTGCAATTGGTGGTGCAATTCGCGCCATTCGCGCATGCGCATATAGGACACCGATAATTGACGACATAAACTGGCATACTGATTGTTGCTCAGTGCCTGGCGCTGCGCTTCGAGAAATGTCCACATATTCCACAAGGTGATAAAATCGGAATCGGGATCCACCCATTGGCGATGTTTCTCATCCGCTGCCTGGCGCTTATCCGCCGGTCGCTCGCGGGGATCCTGCACACTCAGCGCCGCGATAATAACCAACACCTCCCGCACACAAGCCTCGCGATTGGCCGCCAGTAACATGCGTCCGAATTTCGGGTCCACCGGCAAACGCGCCATCTGCCGCCCCAGATCAGTGAGTTGGTCACGACCGTCCACCGCGCCGAGTTCGGCGAGCAAATTGTAGCCATCGTTAATGAAACGATTATCCGGTGGGTCCACGAACGGAAAACGACGCACATCACCCACACGAAATTGCAGCATTTGTAAAATAACCGCCGCCAGGTTGGTACGCAGAATTTCGGGATCGGAAAACTCTGAGCGCTGCGCAAAATCCTGCTCGCTATACAGACGGATACAGACACCGTCGGCGAGCCGACCACAACGCCCCGCCCGCTGATTCGCGCTGGCCTGGGAAATTGGCTCGACAGGCAGGCGCTGCACCTTGGTTCGGTAACTATAACGACTGATGCGGGCATAACCCGTATCCACCACATAGCGTACCCCAGGCACGGTAATCGAGGTCTCGGCGACATTGGTCGCGAGGATGATACGGGTGCCCGTATGCGCCTGAAATACGCGACGCTGATCCTTTAACCCGAGCCGCGCATACAGGGGCAGTACTTCCACATGACGGAGTTCGGCCTTGCGCAGCGCCTGGGCGACATCGCGTATTTCCCGCTCACCGCTCACAAACACCAGAATGTCCCCCCGTTGCGGTAACGCCAACAATTCCTCAACGGCGGACACCACCGCAGCGGGCAGGTCCTCTTTCGAATCGGGTGGCCGATAGCATATTTACACAGGGTAAGTGCGTCCCGTTACGGCGATCACCGGCGCGCCGCCAAAGTGTGCGGCGAATTTATCGACATCGATAGTCGCCGAGGTGATGATCACTTTTAGATCCGGGCGACGAGGCAGAATTTGTTTAATGTAACCGAGGATGAAATCAATATTCAGGCTACGCTCGTGGGCCTCGTCAATAATCAAGGTGTCGTAGCGCAGCAAATCCGGATCACTGCGAATTTCTGCCAGCAAAATTCCATCGGTCATCAGTTTAACCAGCGTAAGATCACTACACTGATCCTGAAACCGCACCTGATAGCCGACCACGCCGCCTAACGGCACCTGCAATTCTTCGGCGATGCGACTGGCCACCGCGGACGCGGCAATACGACGTGGCTGCGTATGGCCAATCAAACCCGTTACTCCACGGCCCAGATCCAGACATAGCTTCGGCAGTTGCGTGGTTTTACCCGACCCGGTTTCCCCGGAAACAATCACCACCTGATGATTGCCAATGGCGTCGGCAATCTGTTCGCGCTGGGCAACAACCGGTAAATTCGCGGCGTAACTAACAGCGGGTAACGATTTTTGCCGTTGCATGGCACGCGCGACAGACGCCTGCATGCGCGTGCTTAGTGATTCTTGCGGACTGACCCCAGGAGCACGTTTGTCCGCCCCACGGGCTGATATTGCACCACCCTGTGCGACAGCGGACTGCGGTGACGGTTGAGTTCCGGAAGCACGGGTTTGCGCGGTTTGCGCTGACGCAGTTTGCAGAGCGCGCAACTCTTTCAGGAAACGCGGTCGATCCACGTTCATGCACTGGGGTAACAGGGTCTCCAGTGCCTGGTAAGTTGCGGAGCGGGTCATAGTTGATGAGCAAACCTATTTGGAAAGCAGTTTCATGCCTTCTTCAAGTCCGCCTATGGTCAGCGGAAACATGCGCTGCTCCACCAATTGCCGCACCCGTTGAATGGTCGGCGTGTGCTCCCAGTAATCCTGACGCACCGGATTCAACCACACCACCTTGTCGAAGGTAGCGTTAATCCTTTCCATCCAGGTGACCCCCGACTCCTTGTTGTAATATTCCACGCTACCACCGGCGCTCTCGATCTCATACGGCGACATGGACGCATCGCCGACAAATATGACCTTGTAATCGGAACTGTAGGTGCGCAACACATCGTAGGTTTCAGTCTTTTCCTGATAGCGGCGAAAATTATCCTTCCACACATAGTCGTACAACATATTGTGAAAATAATAGTATTCCATGTGCTTAAATTCCGTGCGCGCGGCGGAAAACAGTTCCTCACACAATTTAACATAGGGATCCATCGAACCGCCCACGTCAAAAAACAGCAGCACCTTGATGGCATTGTGCCGCTCCGGCACCATTTTTATATCCAGCAAACCACCGTTGTGGGCGGTGGAACGGATGGTATTGTCGAGGTCGAGCTCTTCCGCCGCACCCGTGCGAGCGAATTTACGCAGGCGCCGCAGCGCCACTTTGATATTGCGCGTTCCCAACTCGACCGAGTCATCAAGATTGCTGAACTCGCGCTTTTCCCAGACTTTCAGTGCGCGCTTTTGCGTGCTTTCACCACCGACACGAACCCCTTCCGGATTATAGCCGCTGTTGCCAAACGGCGATGTGCCGCGCGTACCAATCCATTTATTGCCGCCCTCGTGGCGTTTCTTTTGCTCTTTCAGGCGTTCCTTGAACGCCTCAATCAGTTTTTCGAGCCCGCCAAGACTTTCGATTTTGGCTTTTTCTTCTTCGGTGAGACTTTTGACAAATTCCTGACGCAACCACTCCTCGGGAATCAGTACGTCCAGAAATTCATCCAGCGTCTCCAGGTCTTTGAAATACAGGGTGAACGCCCGGTCGTATTTATCGTAATACCGCTCATCTTTGACCAGGCAGGTTCGCGCCAGAAAATAAAAATCTTCGATGCTGGCAAATGCAATGTGCTTTTGTAGAGCTTCGAGCAGCACCAACAGTTCCTTGATGGTGACCGGAATACCGCCTTTACGCAGTCCGTCAAAAAAATCCAGTAGCATCAGCGCCCTTCCCGCCGGGTCATAAACGCTAGTCGCTCAAGCAAGTGAACGTCCTGTTCGTTTTTCAGCAACGCACCATACAAGGGCGGAATCGCCTTGGTAGGATCGCGCTGTTTGAGAATATCCTTGGGGATATCGTCCGCCATTAATAATTTCAACCAGTCAACCAGTTCGGAGGTGGAGGGCTTTTTCTTGAGTCCAGGGATTTTTCTCACATCAAAGAAAATATCCAGCGCTTCATCCACCAGCGCTTTTTTGATGCCCGGGAAATGCACATCGACAATTTTTAGCATTGTTTCCCGATCTGGAAAATTAATAAAATGGAAAAAACAACGGCGTAAAAATGCGTCGGGCAACTCTTTTTCGTTATTGCTGGTAATCACGATAATCGGACGATGGCGCGCCACGACTCGCTCACTGGTTTCATATACGTGAAACTCCATACGATCGAGCTCCAGCAACAGGTCATTGGGGAACTCGATATCGGCCTTATCGATTTCATCAATCAATAACACTACCTGTTCTTCGGCGGTAAATGCTTCCCACAATTTGCCTTTCCTGATGTAGTTATTGATGTCGTGGACTTTATCTTCGCCGAGCTGTGAATCCCGTAAGCGGGAAACCGCATCGTACTCGTACAAACCCTGCTGGGCCTTGGTGGTGGATTTGACGTGCCAGGCAATCAAGGGCTTGTTCAGCGCAATGGCTACCTCTTCGGCCAACATGGTTTTACCGGTGCCCGGCTCCCCTTTGATCAACAGTGGCCGCTGTAGCGCCACGGCGGCATTGACCGCCATCTGCAAGTCTTCAGTTACAACATATCGCTCGGTGCCGGTGAATTGCATAATTGTGTCTCTGTTTCAGTTTATTCGATCGCACATTCTAGCCTCACCTTGTATCTGGTTCCAGTAATAGCACTGCCTGGTTGGTGACCGTCGCGTCTCGCCACAGGCCAGAATGGGCTGTTACCATAGCCGATATAAACAAAACCGAACTGTATTCAACTATGTCGACTGAAATCACAAGTATCCACAGGCGACCGCCCAACGCGGAATTTCTGGGCCACCCAAAGGGGCTCTACGTGTGCTTCCTGACGGAACTATGGGAGCGTTTTTCTTATTACGGTATGCGTGCGCTGTTAATTTTTTACTTAACGCAGCACTTTTTGTTCAGCGATGATCGTGCGTATCTGATTTATGGCGCTTATACCGCGCTGGTTTACGTGATGCCGGTGCTTGGAGGCATTCTGGCCGACCGCTATCTGGGTTCCCGCAAGGCGGTTACTTTTGGCGCGATATTATTGGTGTTTGGTCACTTTGGTATGGCCCTGGAAGGACCTGCTGCTAGCGCCACTGGGGAGCAGGTGGTTCGCGATCCGTTTTATTTGCAGTGCTTTTATTTATCCCTGGCGTTGATTATTACCGGCGTCGGCTTTCTCAAAGCGAATATTTCCACCCTCGTCGGCGCCCTTTATGCTGCGGGGGACCCGCGCCGGGACAGCGGCTTCACCATCTTTTATATGGGTATCAATATCGGCGCTTTTTTTGCTTCGATTCTGTGTGGCTGGCTGGGGCAAACCTACGGCTGGGCATATGGCTTTGGCCTGGCGGGCATCGGTATGTTGGGTGGACTACTGGTCTTTCTACGCGGTCAGCCGCTGCTGATGGGGCATGCCGAACCACCCTCTGCCGCGCGCTTAAAAGAGCGGACGGCCCTCGGCTTAAGTCGCGAACGGACCATTTACCTTGGCAGTGTTGTTGCAGTGCTGGCGATCTGGCAGTTGGTCCAGCATCAGCAACTGGTGGGGCAGCTGCTGGTGGGCTTTGGCGGCATCATGCTGGCGGTGGTACTAATTTACGCCTTCGCGAGTTGCGCCCCCGAAGAGCGCGATCGCATGCTGGTCGCCACCACGCTGATTGTATTCTCCGTACTGTTCTGGGCACTATTCGAACAGGCCGGATCCTCCCTGAATCTGTTTGCCGACCGCGCCGTCGACCGCCATATTTTAGAATACGAATTGCCGGCATCGGTTTTTCAGTCCCTGAACGCGCTGTTTATCTTTCTGCTGGCACCATTATTTTCGGTTCTCTGGACCTGGCTGGCAGCGCGCGGCTGGGAGCCATCCACTCCAGTAAAATTTGCCCTCGCGCTGATGCAGGTGGGTCTGGGGTTTCTTGTCCTGGTATTCGGTGCCAGCCTGGACGATACAGGGCGGGGTACCGGCATGATTTGGCTGGCACTTATCTACCTGTTACACACCACCGGGGAGTTGTGCCTGTCACCGGTGGGCTTGTCGATGGTCACTAAACTAAGTGTCCCACGGGTGGTGGGAATGATGATGGGTGTGTGGTTTCTGGCTTCGGCCGGGGCCAATTATATCGCCGGTCAAATCGCGCGCTTTACCGGCGACCCCCAGGGCGCTGGAGCCAGCACAGATACGGCTGCGACCACCCTTAATGCGCTGGCGGTCTACACTAATGTCGGCTGGCTGGCGATAGGTATCGGCGTGCTACTGCTGGCCCTGTCGCCCTTTTTGCGCAGAGCGATGCACGGCGTGCATTGAGCCTGTGGTGATTAAGACTGTCTCACCAGGTCGTGCGCTTCTACGGCGCCGAGGGACGCCGCCAGCGACGCCACAATAACCATACGATCAGATACAGGACGTAGGCCACGGCAAAACAAAAACCAATCGGTAGCAGGCCGCGCAACGCGCCGTCGTCGGTTATCGGATTGACATATTCAAAAGCCGCGGCGGCCCAGGCCGGCGCGAGATAGGGTTTGTCGGAGTAGGGATAAATCGGTGTCAATAACACCGCCAGCACCAATACGCGAAAAAATGCGCGCAGCGGCGCCCACGGCCAGAAGCGGGTCACCGACCACAGCATGGGCAACAGCAGTAACACCCCGCACAGGTACGCCACCCCACCCCATAAATAATTTTCCATGGTATACATACAATATTTCCTACTGCGCCCACTTGACGATATGTTCTTCCAGGGCGTCTGGATGAACGTACTGCTCCGATAATACCTTGCCCTGCACCGATATGCCCGCGCGATGCACGGATTGCGGATCACCGGATAGCAGTGGATGCCAGTCGAATAACGGCTTGCCCTCCGCCAGCAGGCGATAGGCGCAGGTGCCAGGCAACCAGTTGAAGTCGGTAATAGTCTCGGCGGTGAGGGTTACGCAGTCCGCCACCAGCTGCGCGCGCCGCGCATAGTTGCGACAACGACAGGTTTGGTGATCGAGCAGTCGACAGGCCACCCGGGTAAAAAACAGTTCGCCGCTATCTTCATCTTCCAGTTTCGCCAGACAACAACGGCCACAGCCATCGCACAAGGACTCCCATTCCTGCGCAGTCATTTGCGCCAGGGATTTAGTTTGCCAAAACTGTGCGTTTTTCATTTAGCGAGGCAACTTGTCATTGCGCGCTCTCAGTTCGCGCATATAGCCATCGTTGGACGGCGGCAGTTGCAGGTAATAGCCCTTAGCCGCGATAGCTGCCAATACCTTGCTGGCATCCGCCTGGGCGAGTTTGCGTTCAGCGCTGATTTCGAGGGTAAGTACCAGCAGTGGTTCTCCGAAGCGCAGCAACAACGGATCGGGCACGCGCGCCGTGCCCTCTTCCCGAGCGACATACAGATACAGGTTTGCTTCGCGACTACTTTTGTAGACATTACACAGCACAGCGCTCATCACTCACCACCCACTTGCACGCAGGACAGTAACTGATCGCCAATCACCGTACGCCGCCAACCCGTGTTCAGCGGGGGCGGTAACGTCGCAGCGCCCGCACGATGGGTGCGCACCAGCTGTTCCATATCGACCTTGCGGGCTAACATTTCCGGAGCCAACCCAAGCTCTGCCGCCACCGTCTGTACCCGTTCCCGACACTTGTTAAGGAACGCGCCGGATTCCCGCGGTAGCGACTTCGGCAGCGTTTCCGGCAAAGCGTTCTCGGATTGCTGGAGTACCGCCGCGACAATATCGATCATCAGTCCGCCGTAGCGGTCGAGGATTTTCTGGCCAACCACCTCAAGGGCCGCAAGGGCACCATACGTCGTTGGACGCACAGCGGCAATTTCCAGCAATATCTTGTCGGCCACGACCCAGTTGCGTGGGCGATTGCGCAATCGCGCCTCTCCTTCTCGCCACGCGCCCAGCTGTTGCAGCACGCCAACACCACGGCGGTCCAGACGCCAGGCACCCTTAATGCGCTGATAATAATTTTGCACCAGCTGCGGTGCGGCGGCATTGGCTTCCAGCGTCGCCATTTCTTCATCCATCCAGTGCAGCCTGCCGCGCTCGCGAAGGGCTTCCGTTAATTGTTCGTACATCGGCAGCAGATAGTGGACATCGAGGGCCGCATAGTCGAGCTGGGCTTTGCTGAGGGGACGTTTGAGCCAGTCCGAGCGGGTCTCCTGTTTACTCAGTTCCACTCCGCTTAAATCCTTAACCAGAGCACTGTAACCCCGGGAAAAACCGTGCCCTGTCAACGCAGCAGCCACCTGGGTATCGAATAATGGCGCGGGCGAACATCCCATAAAATGCTGTAATACTTCCAGATCCTCCGAGCAAGAGTGCAATACTTTGAGGATCTTGGGATTAGTCAGCAGGGCGATCAGTGGCGCCAGATTAGTCAGGGGCAACGGATCTATCAACCAGGTGCTACGACCGTCGCAGAGCTGGATCAGAGCCAGTTTCGGGAAAAACGTATCGGTGCGCATAAACTCCGTATCCAGAGCCACTACGGTGCACTCCAACCACTGTTCGGCGGCTGTGGCAAGTGCTGCATCGTCCATAATCAACAGTGGCGGCGCACAAAAAGCAAAGGTCATATTTTTTCCGGAGTTAAAGTCGTCTGCGACTATTGAACGCGTGCAACAAGGTGCCGCCATCGACGTATTCCAGTTCGCCTCCAAGGGGTACTCCATGGGCAATACGACTCACCGCCACCCCAAGCCCCATGGCGCGTTCACCGATGTAATGGGCGGTCGCCTCCCCCTCGATGGTGAGATTGGTCGCCAGAATCAATTCACCAATATTTTCATCAACCAGGCGCTGCAACAGAAAATCGATGCCAATGGCATCGGGGCCAATCCCGTCTATAGGCGACAGATGTCCCAGCAGCACAAAATAGCGGCCTCGAAAAGAACCGGACTGCTCAATGGCAAATAGATCGGCCGGTGTTTCCAGCACACACAGTTGCAGCGGATCCCGACGGGTATCGCTACACACTACGCATAGCTCTGCTTCCGTCAGGGTGCGACATAATTTACAACGGCCGATACAGTCGATGGCACGTCCGATCGCCTCGGCCAGGCGCGCGCCCCCCTGTCGATCCCGCTCCAGCAACTGCAACGCCATGCGTTGCGCAGATTTGGGTCCAACCCCCGGCAAACAGCGCAGAGCATCGATCAACTCATCAATCACTGGCCCAAACATCAAATATACTCACTTCTCAATGGTACGCCTCTGGCACAACCCATTTTAAAATCATTCAAAAAGGCATTTTAAAGCCGGGCGGCAGCTGGATCCCCGCTGCCAGATCCCCCAGGGTGTCGCGATTATTAGTCTCGACCTTGCGCACCGCATCGTTAACTGCCGCAGCCAGCAGATCTTCGAGAATCTCCTTATCCTCGCTGAGCAGCGCGGGATCAATTTCAACCTTGCGAACGTCGTAGCGACCGGTCATGTTGACCTTCACCATCCCCGCGCCGGACTGTCCCTGCACTTCTACATTTGCAGCTTGCTCTTGCATTTTCTGCATCTTTTCCTGCATTTGCTGTGCTTGCTGGATTATATCGTTAAAGCCTTTCATGGTCGCTCCGTGTTACCTGTTGGGAGTGTGTCGATATTGTTCGCCGCGCTTTCAGATACCGTTACCGGGTATCGCTTTCATCTAACGGTACCACGGTATCTTCCAGCAATTTGCCGGTGAATCTTGTCACCAGCTCCACCACCGCGGGGTCCGCATTCAGGGCTTGCACCGCCGCCGCATGGCGTTCCGCCGCCCGTCTTTGGTGGTAAGCCTGTGGCGTCTCGCCTTCCACATTACCGACAGTCACTTCGACAGTCACCGCCTGTCCGAAATAGTGACTCAATGCCCGAGCGAGTCGTTGTCGATGGGACTGCTCGTACAGCGCGCCGTTGCCATCATCCAGACGTAAATGCAAATGCGCATTCTGGCACTTCAGCAACGTCATATTAGCAGCAACATTCTGCAGTACACCGCCGATGTCCAAGCTATCGCAGACCTCAATCCAGTGCTCGCGGGTCAACTTCTCAAGCGCTACGCGGACACGTTTTGCAGGCGCGCTGGCTGCCTGAGGCAAGCGCGCTGTAGCTACCTGCACCGGTCGAGCGGGTGCTCCATTCAGGGGGGCCTCATTCAGGGGAGCCGGGTGCGCCACGGCCGCAGGCGGCACTACAACACTATCGCCCGCCGTGACTGCCGATACCGGCCCTGTGGCAGCCGGCTCAGGCTTTTTTGCCGGGGGTGGGTCCTCCTGAGTGTCCATGTGCGCCCTGGACGGTTGATCGCTGCGGTCAGTCACTACTGGCTGAAACGCCAGCTGCCGCAGCAACACCATTTCGAAGCCACTGCGCGGATCGGCGGCCATGGCCAGATCCCGTCGGCCAAGCAGGCATATTTGATAAAACAACTGCACATCTTCCGGACTCAAGGTCTGCGCCAGCGCCAAAATCGTCGCGCGATCCCGGTCGCTAATATCCAGAGCTTCGGGCACGGTTTGCGCGATGGCGACGCGGTGCCATATGCTCAGTATGGCCGCCAGGGCAGCGCTGTAGTCTGGTGCCAGCTCCGCAAACCTGTCCACCAGCGCCAAAGTCTGAGCCCCATCACCACCGGCCACCGCCTGACACATTTCAATGACGGTGGTGTGATCGATGGTGCCAAGCATAGCGCTGACTTCGAGGTCAGTAATTTTTCCGCCACCGTGGGAAATTGCCTGATCCGTCAAGCTCAGCGCGTCGCGCATGCTGCCATCAGCCGAGCGCGCAATAGACCATAACGCAGACTCTTCGGCAGGAATTTTTTCCTCCCCGAGAATAAAACGTAATTGCTTGACAATGGTTTCGGCGCTCAAATTTTTCAGATTAAATTGCAAGCAGCGGGACAATACGGTGACCGGCAATTTACGGGGGTCGGTAGTAGCAAATAAGAATTTGACGTGGGGCGGCGGCTCCTCCAGAGTCTTTAACAGGGCGTTAAAGCTATGAGTCGACAACATATGCACCTCGTCGATAAGGTACACCTTAAAACGCCCAGCCGTGGGCGCATACTGCACGTTTTCCAGTAATTCACGGGTGTCTTCCACCTTGGTGCGGGACGCGGCGTCCACTTCAATTAAATCAATAAAACGCCCATCGGTTATTTCTCGACAGGCTCCGCATTCACCGCAGGGCGTGGAACTTACGCCCCTTTCACAGTTGAGACACTTTGCCAGAATGCGCGCCACCGACGTTTTTCCTACACCGCGCGTACCGGTGAACAGATAAGCATGGTGTAAGCGGTCGTGGTCGAGCGCATTGATCAAGGCTCTGAGCACATGCTCCTGACCCGCCATTTCGCTAAACTGGCGCGGGCGCCACTTGCGGGCAAGAACTTGATAACTCATGGCAACAACAAGCCTCTAATGGCAGACACGGGCGGGGTATCAGGCAGAATTATACGGGGATCGATCCGGGTCCGGTACCCCAGCCCTAACCCATTGCGTATTTGGCCCGAGTCAGCGCCATTAAACACCGCGTCCCGTTAGGCCAACTGGTTATTACACGGCATGGTTGGGAAAATGACGGTGCGTAAAAACACCTGGCGGACCCCGTCAAATGCAGGGCCAGATCAATGCGCAGAGTTTTCAGAAAGGGCGGCAACCCCCGCCAGCCACATCCCGGCACACGACGTTTCTGCTACCGTTGCTCCCTTCCGGGCCTGGCGGGGTTTACAGAGCGTCATTGCGGGAGAACCGACGGGGGCCACCATTGCGGCGGGGATTATCGTGTCTTTACTATGGCAATGCAAATCATAGCTGATTACTATGACCGCAAATATGTCACAGAGAGTCACAGCTATTACCCGCCCGGCACCACCACTCCTGACCGTATTTGGCGCCGCGAACCCCTCGCGACGAACAATGCTGTACCTGCCGTTACGGGTTCTGCTGGCAGCATTGGCTTGGGCCGCGCTGGCGCTGACCGGCTGCGGCGGCGGTGAAAATAACGTCACTTCCGGCAATAAAAGCCACACTCTGCACTGGGGTAATGGCGCCGAGCCCCAGGAACTGGACCCCCATATTGTGACCGGCATTCCCGAGCACCATATCATTGTGGCGCTGCTTGAAGGCCTGGTGCTTAAGGATCCGCTCACTCTGGAACCCATTCCCGGCGTCGCCGCCAGTTGGACAGTTAACGAAACAGGCACGATATATACCTTTCAGCTCAGGCCCAACGCCCGTTGGTCGAATGGCGACCCGTTAACCGCTGAAGATTTTGTGTGGTCGTGGCAGCGCGCGTTGCAACCCGAGCTGGGCAATCTCTACGCCTACATGTATTACCCCATTAAAAATGCCGAGGCCTACGCCACTGGCAAACTGAACGATTTTTCCCAGGTGGGCGTAAAGGCTCTGTCCAGCCATCAACTGCAGGTTACATTAACCCACCCCACCCCGTATTTTCTGCAACTGCTCGACCACTACAGCATGTTCCCCGTGCACCGTCCCACCATCGAGGCGTTCGGAGCGCCGAGTGAGCGCGGCACCCGCTGGACAAGAGCTGGCAACTTTGTCGGCAACGGCGCCTTTGTACTGGCACAATGGGACTTGAACAAGGTCGTCGTGGTAAAAAAGAACCCGCTGTACTGGGATGCAGAACAGGTCGCGCTTAACGAAATTCGTTTCTACCCCACCGAAAACGTGTCCACCGAGGAGCGCATGTTTCGCGCCGGCCAGTTGCATGTCACCGGTTCCCTGCCCACCGACAAGATCGCCGTGTATCGTCAGCAGGCTCCACAGTTTTTGCGTATCTCACCTTATCTGGGCACCTATTATTATCGGATTAACACCAGAGTACCTCACCTTGGCGACAAGCGTGTACGCCGCGCTTTGGCGCTGGCCATCGACCGCCAAAGCATTGTCGACAATGTCACCAGGGGTGGACAGATTCCGGCATCTACATTTACCCCCCCTGACACTCTGAACTACAGCGCCGAGCCCGCGTTTGGTTACGATCCACAGCGCGCCCGCGAACTGCTGAGCGCTGCCGGCTACCCCAATGGCGACGGTTTCCCCACCACGGAAATTTTGTACAACACCAGCGAGGGGCACCAGAAAATTGCAGTGGCGCTGCAACAAATGTGGAAAACCGTACTGAATATCGACGTGACTCTGAATAATCAGGACTGGAAGGTCTATCTCGATAACGAGGCATCGGGTAATTTTCAGATTTCCCGAGCCGGTTGGATCGGCGATTACGTGGACCCCAATACCTTTCTTGACTTGTGGCTTACCGGAGGCGGCAACAACCGCACCGGCTGGAGTAACCTCGAGTACGATGAACTGGTGACGCAAAAAGCACCAACGGCCTCCGATCGGGCCACCCGCTACGGCTACTTTCGCCGCGCCGAAGCCATTTTGCTCGATGAAATGCCGGTCATTCCCCTGTACATCTACACCAGCGTGCATCTGGTGCACGATAGCGTCATTGGTATGCCCGGCAATATTCTCGACTACGCCCTGTACAAGAATATCTCCCTCAGGGCGGACCACTAGGTATGTGGCGTTTCGTTCGCAACCGGCTGTTGCAGGCCATCCCCGTGCTGCTGGTCGTCATCGCCGCCACCTTTTTTCTGGTGCGGCTGGCACCAGGCGGGCCGTTCAGCGCAGAAAAAGCCGTCCCCGAAGTGGTGCTGAAGGCCCTCGAGACCCGTTACCACCTCGATGAACCGATGCCCATGCAATTTCTCCGATACCTGGGAGATCTGGCGCGGGGAGATTTCGGCCCGTCGTTTCGTTTTCCCGGGCGCTCGGTAAACGAAATGATAGCGGCAGGACTGCCGGCCACGGCGGAACTGGCTCTGTACGCCATGTTGATCGCGATTGTACTCGGCACCTGCGCCGGTGTAACTGCTGCCCTGCGCCCCAACACCGCGCAAGACTATCTGCCCATGTCGGCGGCCATGGTAGGTATTTGTATGCCGTCGTTTTTACTCGGCCCCTTATTAATGCTGGTGTTTGGTATCTGGCTGGAATGGGTGCCGGTCTCGGGCTGGGGCAATATTCCCGGCGATAAAATCTTACCGGCGCTGACCCTGGGTTCCGGGTACACCGCCTATATCGCCCGGCTGTCCCGGGGCGGCATGCTGGAAGTGTTGTCCCAGGACTATATTCGCACGGCCCGCGCCAAGGGCCTGCCAGAATGGGTGGTGATATTAAAGCACGGCCTGCGCGGCGGGTTGATTCCTGTGGTGGCCTTTTTGGGACCCGCATTTGCGGGCCTGCTGAGCGGTTCTTTTGTGGTCGAAACCTTATTTCAGATCCCCGGACTCGGGCGTTTCTATGTGCAAGCCGCGTTTAATCGCGACTACACCATGATTATGGGTACTACGGTATTTTTTGCCGCCCTGATTATCCTGTTTAATTTGCTATCGGACATCGCCGCAGTTTGGCTGAATCCGCGACTGCGGGATCAGTATCGGGGAGGTGGAGGATGACGCATGCCACCACCGCGACGGCTATCGAGGAGCGCGGCGTGTCCCTGTGGCAGGATGCGTGGCGACGTCTACAAAAAAATCGCCTTGCCCTTATGGGTCTCGGCGTACTAACTGCCATGACCCTCGCCGCATTATTGACACCCTGGATCGCGCCCTACAGTTACGAGGCCCAGAACCTGGCTCTCGGCGCGGCGCCACCGTCAGTGCAACATTGGCTGGGTACCGATACCCTGGGCAGGGATCTGCTGACCCGCATACTGTACGGTAGTCGCATTTCCCTGATGGTCGGTTTCGTGGCCACCGGCGTGGCCCTCGGCATCGGTATTTTGTACGGCACCATCGCCGGTTACGCGGGTGGGCGCGTCGACGCCGCCATGATGCGTCTGGTGGATATTATGTACGCCTTACCGTTTATGATTTTCATTATCCTGTTAATGGTGGTGTTCGGACGCAATATCGTGCTGCTGTTTTTTGCGATTGGCGCAGTGGAGTGGTTAACCATGGCGCGGATTGTGCGCAGCCAGGTGCAAACCCTGCGCCAGCAGGAGTTTGTCGAGGCGGCGGTTTCTCTGGGCCTGTCCCGTTGGCTAATTATTCGCCGCCACCTGATTCCAAACACACTGGGACCGGTTATCGTTTACACCACACTCACCATTCCTGGCGTGATTCTGCTGGAAGCTTTTCTCAGTTTTCTGGGGCTGGGAATTCAGCCGCCGCAAAGTTCCTGGGGGTCGCTGATTTCCGCCGGCGTAGAAACCATGGAAGAGTATCCCTGGCTGCTGCTGTTTCCGGGACTGGTGCTGTCGATAACCCTTTTCGCACTGAATTTTTTAGGGGATGGCCTGCGGGACGCCCTCGATCCTCGCGCCGCAAAGGACTGAAAAATCGCCATGAGCTTGCTCGATGTCCAACATTTAACCGTGCGTTTTCATACGCGCAACGGCGTGCTTACCGCGGTTGACGATGTGAGTTTCGCGGTCGATCGAGGCGAGACGTTAGCTATCGTCGGCGAGTCCGGATCGGGCAAGTCGGTTGCCTGCTACAGTCTGTTGCGCCTGATACCGGAACCACCCGGCCGTATCGAAAGTGGCACCGCTCAGTTTGACGGCGTGGATTTGTTGCAATGCCCTGTACCAGCGCTGCGCCATATTCGCGGCAACGACATCGCGATAATTTTTCAGGACCCCATGTCCTGCCTGAATCCGTTCCTGACCATTGGCGAACAGTTGATGGAGCCTTTGCTTTACCATCGGCAGCTCGATCGACCCGAGGCTCGCGAACAGGCGCTCGCCCTCCTCGTCGAAGTAGGCATCGAGGACGCAGCGCGCCGCTTCGAAAGTTACCCTCACGAGTTTTCCGGCGGTATGCGCCAACGGGTGATGATCGCCATGGCGTTAATCGCCGAGCCAAAACTACTGATCGCGGACGAGCCCACTACCGCCCTCGACGTCACCGTGCAGGCGCAGATACTGCACCTGATCAAGGCGCTACAGCAGCGGCGCAATATCGCGGTAATCCTGATTAGTCACGACCTCGCCGTAGTGGCAGGTGTCGCCGATCGTATTGCGGTGATGCACCGGGGCAAGGTGGTTGAAACCGGCACCACCAACGCCATCTTTACAGACGCCCGGCACCCTTACACCCGCAAGCTGCTGGCATCCATTCGTAGCGGCGCCAAACAAAACCCCGCCGATTCAACAATGACATCCCCGCCATTACTCGAAATCAAAAACCTGACCACACGTTTTCGGGATTACAGTACGCCCCTCCTGGCAACCAACGCAGCGCGTTTTGTGACCGCCGTCGACAATATTTCCTTGACGCTGCAGCGCGGCGAAATTCTCGGCCTGGTAGGAGAATCCGGATCCGGCAAATCCACTCTGGGCCGCTCAATACTTCAGTTGATTCCGATACACGCCGGGTCCGTTACCTTTGCGGGCCAGCAGTTATGCGGACTCAACACTAAGGCTATGCGGCCGCTGCGACGGCGCATGCAAATGATTTTTCAGGACCCCTACGCGTCCCTCAATCCGCGCATGACTGTATTTGATGCCCTCGCCGAACCCCTGTTATTCCATCGCCTGGCGGCACGTAATAGCGTGGAAAAAATGGTGCATACATTGATGGACGAGGTCGGCCTGGCACGGGCCTATGTGCGCAAATATCCCCACGAATTTTCCGGTGGGCAGCGCCAGCGTATCGCCATCGGTCGCGCCATCGCCACGCGGCCGGAATTTGTGCTGGCGGACGAGCCGGTGTCTGCACTGGATGTCACTATCCAGGCACAAATTCTCGACCTGTTACTCGATCTCGTGGCGCGTCACAATCTGACTATGCTGTTTATCTCCCACGACCTGTCCGTGGTGCGTTACATCGCCGATCGAGTGATGGTGATGCACCACGGCAAAATCATCGAAAGCGAAAAAACCGAAATACTCTGGGCCCATCCGCAACAGGCCTACACTCGGCAATTACTGGCGGCGATCCCAAACTCGGATACCGCGTACAGCCAACCCTCTGCCAGCGAATATTGATATAAATCAAACAATACCCCGATAGCGCTGGGCAAGAAAAAGCTGGCCGACTAAATTGGGTGGCATTCAGTAAGCGCGGTTTGGCCGCTCCCGACAAATCTCACGGGAGAACAACGTGAGTGCGTAAATCCCTTCGGTTGACACGGTCTTTACGTGGCCGACGCCGCAAGCTGTAAGCAGGAATTCGAACTCAGCTTCGACGTTGGCCAGAATAATGAATCCGGTAATCTGCCACGCCGGGGACATTATCGAAAAATTATGGGCTTCAAAAGGGCTCCTGTCCGGTATGAGCGATATCGACGACCGTACTAACCCGGGTGCCTCAAAAGCTATTCAGGAGTGGAGCATGGAGCCAGCATAGGATAAAGCCGCTATAGCGGCGATGGTCGATCACCAAGGTGGCCGTCAGTCCCGCATCGCCCTGATCGATCCCGATATCGACCAGAAAGAACTGAAACACATCTCCGGCCACTGCTGGCTGTTGCACGAACGGCAGATTCCCAATCCCGGCAATTTCGTACGTACTTTTAGGGGAGAAGATGGGGGACTGGTGGTACGCCAGAACAACTATTCGATAATTGTGTTTCTGAATGCCTCCCAGCATATCGCTCCACGATGGGTCAGTAGCGATCCGCTTTACGCAGCGCAACACGTGTCACAATCGGCCCCACCAGTTCAAATAAAACGCTAGTGCTGATTACCACTGTCATCAGGATGGTGGAATATTCGGGCAATGCGCTGGCGGCCACTAACCCCATACCCATCGCCGCTCCCGCCTGAGGTAAGAGCGCAGGCCCAACCCAGGTACGTGTAACACCGTCAGCGTGAGCAGCGCGCGCCCCTAGCCAGCCGCCCCACCATTTGCCAAAAATACGCGCGATAATGTAGACAATGCTAACCGCACCCAACGCCAGTACAGAGGGGAACTCAAAGGTTGCGCCCGCGAGAATAAAAAAGATTACCAGAAATGGCCATTCAATATCCTCAATCGCGTGAAAGGGGTAGTCGTGATGTTTGGCAAAATTGGTCACGGTCATACCCATCGCCATTGCCGCCAACAGGAAAGACAGATCGAGCCATAGCGCCAGCCCTCCGCAAACAAATACCAGCGCCAACGCCTCGGTTAACATCGGCTGGCCCTGGCGAAGGCGCCCCGTCAGCCAGGCTCCGGGGAAGCCGATAATGACGCCAAGAAGTAGCGCCCCAAAAATATCGATCCCCGCTCCCCATAACGAAAATTGCGATTCCGCAATGCCGTATAGCGTGGAAACTAACGTTAACCCGATGCTAAAAAGAATCAACGCCCAGGCGTCATCCAACGCCACGATGGACAATAACAATTTCGCAAATGGCCCCTGTCGTTCCATCTCCATGGCCGTATCCACCGTTGCCATGGGATCAGTAGCCGCAGCAATGCAGCCCAGTAGCAGTGCCGCGCCAGGTGCCACACCAATCGCCCACAATGCCATGCTCACTAACACAGCGGCGCCTAGCGCAGCGTACAGGGACACGCAGAATACGAGCGTTCCTGTGTCCCGCAACGCTCTGCGCGTTAGCTTGCCACCCAGCAAAAATCCGATCATCAACAACGCCACATCGGCCACCAGATCGAAATGGTTCAGCAATACATCGGGTATCAAATCAAATGCGTGCGGACCAATGGCCATACCGACCATCAACAGTAAAGTCACCCGTGGTAAAAACGTTCGCCTGCCAATTAAATCGGTGACCAGACTCAACATAAAAATGCCACCCAGTGCGAGCAATATCTGACCGCTGTGTTCCACTAGCACGCCCGCCTAGCCAGCACTACCAACAACCAGCGCCGAACTTGATATAACTGATCAAAAGTGATCATTGTTAGCTTTACGTAGATTATTGATTTTATGTTTGTGCAGAATTTTCAGCAGCAGATTGCGCATTGACCGCAGCACTGGATAGAGGCATCGAGACACCCCCGACGAACGGAATATCCAGTAATTAACCCGATTAAATAGTCCCGAACGCGAGCTTATCAATGCCAGTGCAGCGATCGCATCCGCGCCGTAATAAAGTTGCTCGCCGAGTTTAAGCACCATGCCCTGATCGATATCCAGACCGGCGGCGGTGACCTGCGCCAATAATTCACTCGGTACGCGGGCGTCAACTAGCAGCAAGCCACCGGTCGCTGTATTCACCCGCACTCGACGACAATAAAATTCGCACAGTGGGCACTCCCTGTCGTAGAGCAATATCGCAACGCCATGAGAGTAATCCGTCACACCGCAACCGCAGTGGGGCACTGCACACCAGTACCCCCCAGGCCACAGTATCCATGGGGGTTTTTGGCGAGATATTGCTGGTGATAATGTTCGGCGTAATAAAATGTCGGCGCGGCACGTATCTCCGTAGTTATTAGTCCAAACCCCGCTCCGATCAGCTCCTTCTGATACGCATCCCGCGCCGTCTGTGCAGCCTGTAATTGCGCGGCATCGTGACAATAAATCGCCGAGCGGTACTGGGTGCCGCGATCGCCCCCCTGGCGCATACCCTGGGTCGGATCGTGGGACTCCCAGAACAGTTTCAGCAACTGGTCGTAACTGATCTGCTGCGGATCAAACACCACCAGAACCACCTCTGTGTGACCGGTAAGACCACTGCACACTTCTTCGTAAGTGGGATTAGGCGTGTAGCCGCCGGCATACCCTGCGGCGCTGCTGTACACACCTGGCTGTTGCCAAAAACGACGCTCCGCCCCCCAGAAACAGCCCAGACCAAATACCGCACAGCGTAGATTTTCCGCAAACGGTCCGCGCAGCGGATTGCCATTGACAAAATGTTTTTCCGGCACCGGCATACTAGCGGACCGGCCAGGCAAGGCCTGCTCCGCCGCCACCATTGTCGCTAGCCCCATGATCAAACTCCTTACGTTTAAGTAACTGACTCTAAGCTGAACTGGACAACTGTCAGTATAAACCCTGCTTGCCATCCCGGCACCCCGCGCCCAAACCATAGAGCACACCATGCGGCTGCGGGAATTGCATCGTCCGGAGCGAGTTCGTATAGTGCTGCTCGTCTATGTCGATGTCGATGTCGATGTGTACACAAGGATGCTTAATGCGCACGCCAACCTTTTACATTCCACACGGTGGTGGCCCCTGTTTTTTTATGGACTGGGAGCCGGCTGATACCTGGCACAAAACAGCGGACTGGTTACGCAATCTACACCAATCGTGGCCCACCAAACCCGCTGCCATTGTGGTAATTTCCGCGCACTGGGAAACAGAGCAGGTCACCGTAAATAGTGGCGCTGCGCCACCGTTGCTGTTCGATTACTACGGTTTTCCACCCCACACTTACGCGTTAACCTGGCCCGCTCCGGGGGAGCCAGCACTGGCGCAGCGTATTCTCCACCTGCTGCGCGCCGCGCACATCCCCTGCGCAGAAGACGATCAGCGAGGTTTCGATCACGGCGTGTTTGTGCCGTTTAAACTAATTGATCCCGAAGCAAAGATTCCGACGGTGCAGTTATCCCTGTGCGCTGACCTCGATCCCGCCCGACACATTGCCATCGGCGCTGCCCTGCAAACTCTGCGGGATGAAAACGTGGTAATTATCGGCAGCGGACAAAGCTACCACAATATGGCCGGATTCAAGAGCGGCAACCCCTGTATTCGCGAGTCAGACACCTTTGACACCTGGCTCACCGAGGCTTGTTTATTGCCGCCCACGGAACGTAATCACCAGCTATGTCACTGGCGCACTGCACCCATGGCTGCCCATTCCCATCCCCGCGAAGAACACCTATTGCCGTTAATGGTGATCGCCGGTGCCGCTGGCGACGATTCGGGCAAACATATTTTTAGAGATCGGGTGATGGGCGCCACCGTTTCTGGATTTCAATTCGGGTAAAGCGGCCTTCGCGGCGCGTTCCATCGGGAAACGGCCACACGCACCCCCGAGCTGTGACGTTATCGGCACCCGCGGGCCGTTTCAGCGCACCACATTATAAATATTCAAGGGCGAAAATCCCTTATGGCACGCCGCAACCGAGCCATATGAAAACGTGTGTCACCGTAGCGTTGCGCCTCGAAATAACGGCTGACCCGGGTCGCCGCCTGTGCCCAATCCGGACGTTCCTGGGCCACCCTGGCGGCATAGGTACGGGGCCCTTCGCCGATCTCCCTGGGTATTCCCAGGCGCTCCAGTTTGCGGCAAAACGCCATAAATAATTCGTCCAGTTCGTCCCGTCGGGGCCGACGGGACGACCACAGATATATCAGACCGAGGGGCGCTAGCGCCAGCGCCGCCCCGATCAACAAAAACAGCCCCACCCGCAACGGGTTAATTTCACCCAGCAGGTCGGTCAACACATCGTGCTGGATATTCTGATAACCCAGCACGCGGGTCGCCCAAACGTAATCGAGGGTGTCGAGTCGCAGCCGCAGGCCGTTGATCCAGCCAATATGTCGGTAGCGAGCCAGGGCAAATAACTGATCCTCCAGAAAGTCCTCTTCGGCGCCAAATAATTCGGAAAAACTTTGTTCTATACGCTGCGGGGCGACCGCCGCAGTGGGATCAACCTGCACCCACCCGCGACCTGCAAGCCACACTTCCGCCCAGGCGTGCGCATCGTACTGACGCACCGTCAGATACTGGTCCGTGGGGTGACGCTCACCGCCCTGATAACCTGCCACTATCCGTGCGGGTATGCCCGCGGCACGCATAAAAAATACAAAGCTACTGGCAAAATGTTCGCAAAACCCACGCCTGGTGTGAAATAAGAACTCATCCACGGTGTGCTCGCCGAGTGCAGGCGGGCGCAGCGTGTAGGTGAAAGCCTGGTTGTACCAATCCAGTAAACGCTGGATCAATTCGTCCGCAGACGCCGTTTCCTGCCGCCATTGCGCTGCCAGCGCTAACGTCTCGGGATTAAATCCCGTCGGCAACGCCAGCTCATGGGCGCGTCGCCGTGGAGAGAGTCCCTCTGCTTCGTTGCGATACTGCAACCAGGAGCGCACCCGATAACCCATCTTGGTGGTGACTGGCGTGCGATGCATTAGCACGTTATCCCTGGTCAGCGCGATGCCCCCTGATTCTGGGAGTGCACTGCCGAGAGTAAATAACCAGGGGGCATGGGTGGGCTCGAGAATCACGTTGTACGCCAGGGGGCGTCCCAGGCGCTCGATATTTCGATCCCAGCTGGCACTCGGTTCTCCGTACCATTGAGCGTCCCAGGCGTCGTAACCCCAGGGGCCCAGCTGCGTCCAGGTGCGACCGTCAAACCTGGACAGTACCAGAGCACGCCAATAAAGTTGCCGCTGGGACGGAATATCTCCCGCAAACCCCACACGGAATGCCAGTTCGGCGGATTGCCCCAGTCGCGCCAGATCACCCGGGGACATGCGATCACTCATCCCGGTCACGCCGCCGTGCTTTTGCATAGGCACCGCCCACAATGAGCCGAGGCGCGGCATAACCATAAACAAAACAATCATCAGTGGTATCGCCTGCAAAAGCGCAAGTCCGCCGATACGCACGGGTTTGAACCAGCGCTGACCTTCCTGGGACTGATTTAAACCTACCAGGGCGCTGGTGGTCACCGTCAGCGATAGCAATATAATCAGGGCCGTGCCGATGGTCTGGTAAAAGAGGGCCTGTACGATCCCCGCAAAGTATGCCAAATACACCACAATCAATCCGTCGCGGCGGTGATGCATTTCCAGTAATTTTAAAATAAAACCGCTGAGCAATAGCGCCACCATGGGCTCCACTCCCAACAGACTGCGGTACTCCATCAGCAACCCCGCTCCGCACAACAGTAGTAGCAGGAATTTTGCCCATTTGCCCGGATATCGCCACACGCCGCGGTAGACCTGAATATGCCAAACCACCGCAATGCCAGCGGCGGCGCTGATCCATATTGGCAGATGTTCGGCGTGCATGGCGACCACCACTACAACCGCAATCAACAGCCACAATAAACCGGTGCGCGGAATTTGCCAGGGCGGCAACATCAGAATCGCCCCTCGTCGGCCGCAACGCCAAACAGCGCCAGCTCCCGGAGCAGCTGATCGCGATGCGCCTTGCCAGTCGCCGGTGAAATTTCAATCCCCGGCAGACGTAAGCCATACAAACTGGAGGTATTACTTACGGTGAGTAACCAGTCGCACAGCCGAGATAAACGCCGCTCCTGATCGAGCCCTGTAAAGGCCGCCCAGTCGAGCCAGATTTCATTGTCGACGGGGTCCGCATAATGTTTGCTCATCATGCCCTGCTCCCGCGCGTAGTGCTTCCAGGCCACGTGACGCAGGGATTCCCCCACCTTGTAACGCGTTAAACCGACGAAATCCTCGCTGCCTTCGCCAACCAGCAAAGGTCCATCGCCCCGCCCTGCATGGGTTGCCAGGGGCGGCGGCCCGGCGAGAGGTGCCGGGTAGACCAGGCCCCGTTGATCGAGGTTCAGATGCGTCCATACCCGCAGCAAGCCAAACGGGTACTGGCTTTCTACGGTTAATCTACCGGGCCGCAACCAGCCACGGCGCGCGCTCGGTACTGCCAGACGTACGCGCACCATCTCTGTCGCGGGCAGCGCGACCACCACGGAATCGCCACCCGCATAGTGCAACTGTATGCTATCGCGGTAGCGGTGCCCGCGTTGCTGCAATTCTATTTCGAACGCCATGGGCTGACCGGCGAAGACCGGACGGCTACGCACGCTGGTGACTGCCACCCCGGATAAATTAAAAAAGCTGTGGTGAATCGCCACTACAAATAGCGCAATCATCAAAAACGCGAAACCAAAGACCACGTTGTTTTCGTAGTTGGTGGCCACCAGCCAGACCACCAGCACGACCGCAGTAAAATAGAGGCCCGCACGGGAGGGGAAAATAAAAAGTTTGCGGTTGTCGAGCTGAATGGATTTGGCGGGCGGTAAGCGGCGCTCAATCCAGCGCTCGAAACGTTGTCGGAAATAATTTTTGATGCCGCCGCCGTGTGTGATCACCGTTGGCTGCGCCTACAGAATATCCACGCTATTCAAACCACGCTCCAGTAACGATATACCAACGCGATCACCGCTGCGGTCGCGAGTTAACAGGCGGTGCGTTGCCACCGGCAAAAACACCGCCTGAATATCTTCCGGTATCACATATTGTCGGCCATGAATCAGACTCCATGCCCGCGCACTGTGCACCACGGCCATAGCCGCACGAGGCGACAAACCAAACTCAAAGCCTTCTTCGCCACGGGTGTACGCAACCAGTCGTTGCACGTAATCAATCAGGCTTTCGCTGACTTTCACCGCGCCCACCAGGGCCTGCATTTCGAGTAATTGCGCAGCGGTAATACTGGGTTGCAATTGTGCAAGGCGCAAACGCGGATCGGCACCGCTTAACAACTGGCGCTCGATCGCGGGATCGGGATAACCCAACTCAATGCACATCAAAAATCGATCGAGTTGTGATTCGGGCAGCGGAAAAGTACCAAACTGGGTGTTGGGATTCTGCGTCGCAATGACAAAAAACGGCGTGGGTAAAGGTCGCGTCTCTCCTTCGATACTAACCTGCCCCTCGGCCATCGCCTCCAGTAACGCGCTTTGCGTTTTGGGTGTCGTGCGATTAATTTCATCGGCCAGCACCAGATTGCTAAACACCGGGCCAGGGTGAAACTCGAATGCACCATTGTTGCGGTCGTAGACGGACACACCGACGATATCGGCGGGTAGCAGGTCGCTGGTAAATTGAATGCGGCTATAGTTCAGACCCAGGGCGCCGGCCAGCGCCTGGGCAAGGGTAGTTTTGCCCATGCCCGGTAAGTCTTCAATCAGTAAATGACCCCGAGCCAGTAAACAGGTCAGCGCGAGACGAATCTGATGGTTCTTACCGACCACAATGGTGCCGACACTGGCTATCACCTCTTCTGCGGCTTTTTGTACGCTGCTCATGCCTTGCTACTCACTACCTGCACATCGCTGTACAACGTCGGCAGATACAGATGGCGCTCTCCCTGGGCGTTGACGACCAGTCACAGTGCGGCCAGACCCCGGTCCAGATCGGCAATAATATCCGCCACGGCTTCGAGGCCCACCGCGACTCTAACCAGGTTTTCAGTGATGCCCGCCTCGGCTTTCTCCTCAGCGGACAGGCGCCCGTGGGTTGTCGTCGCGGGATGCACAATAGTGGTTTTGGTATCGCCAAGATTAGCCGTGAGCGACAGCATGCGCGTATTGTCAATCAGGCTCCATGCCTGCTCCCGTCCACCTTTTACGCGAAACGACAGCACACCGCCATAGCCGCTCTGCTGACGGGTCGCCAGCGCGTGCCCGGGATGACTTTCCAGCCCGGCGTAGTACACCTGCTCCACCGCCGGATGTGTGGCCAACCATTGCGCTACCTGCAACGCATTTGCGGCGTGCGCGTCCATGCGCAGGCGCAATGTCTCCAGGCCCTTGAGAAATACCCAGGCGTTAAACGGACTCATGGTGGGGCCGGCCGAACGCAGAAAACCCAACACCTCCTCCATTAATTGTCGCCGCCCCACGACGGCGCCACCCATGCAGCGACCCTGTCCGTCCAGATATTTGGTGGCGGAATGCACCACAATATCTGCGCCCCACTCCAACGGACGCTGCAACGCCGGTGTACAGAAACAGTTGTCCACCACGAGCAGCGCGCCTTGCTGGTGAGCCAGTTCCGCGAGCGCAACCAGATCCGCCACCTCGCACAGCGGATTGGACGGGGTTTCCACAAACAGTAGTTTGGTCTCGGGGCGCAACGCAGCACGCCACGCGTTTAAATCGGTCAACGACACCGACGTGCTGTCGACGCCGAACTTATGCATGAATTTGTTCAACAGGACCGTGGTGGTGCCAAACACGCTGCGCGAACACACGATATGGTCACCCGCCTTGAGGAGCGCCATCCAGGTGCTGAGAATAGCGGCCATACCCGATGAAGTTGCAACGCCCTGCTCAGCGCCTTCGAGTGCCGCAATGCGCTCCTCGAAGGTACGCACAGTGGGATTGGTATAGCGCGAATAGACGTTACCGGGCGAATCTCCCGTAAAGCGCGCGGCCGCTTCCGCGGCATTGGCAAATACGTAGCTCGAGGTCGCGAAAATAGCTTCACTATGTTCGCCCTCCGCGGTGCGCCGATAACCGGCGCGAATGGCCAACGTATCCAGCGCGGCGCCCGCAAGTGGATGCTCGTCGGAGGGCGCTTTGTCAGTTGCCATCAGTTAACTCCATGGGAAGAATTATGCAGTCCGATCGCCTCACCCTCCTCCCCGCCAGATTTGCCATGCTTACGCATTTTGGCACCATCGTTACGTTCCGTTTCGAGACGTTGTAAATAGTCTGCACTCACGTCCTGCGTAATGTATTGCCCGGTAAATACCGAACATTCAAAACGTTTAATTTGTGCGTTCCCTTCCTGAGCGCTGGCGATCAGGTCTTCAATATCCTGATAGATCAGCCAATCGGCGCCGATTAATTCCGCGACTTCCGACACAGTTCTATTGTGGGCCACCAACTCCTGCGCACAGGGCATATCGATCCCGTACACATTGGGATACTGCACTGGCGGTGCGGCCGACGCCATATATACTCTGCGCGCGCCCGCATCCCGGGCCATTTGAATAATTTCCCGGCAGGTGGTGCCGCGCACAATGGAATCGTCTACCAATAACACATTCTTGTCCTGGAACTCCAGCTTGACGGGATTCAATTTCTGACGCACGGATTTTTTTCGTTCGGTCTGGCCGGGCATAATAAATGTACGACCGATGTAGCGGTTTTTCATTAGCCCCTCGCGAAATTTCACCCCGAGGGTTTCGGCCATCGCCTGGGCGGACACGCGACTGGTATCCGGCACCGGAACTACCACGTCGATATCGTGATCGGGGCGCGTACGCAATATTTTTTCCGCAAGCCGTTCGCCCATTCTCAGCCGCGCCTTGTACACGGAAATATTGTCCAGCAGCGAATCGGGCCGGGCAAAATACACCTGTTCAAAAATACAGGGCACCAGTTCGGGATTGGCTGCACATTGACGTGCCTGGAGCTTGCCCTGAACGTCGATAAATATTGCTTCACCAGGTGCCACGTCGCGTTCGATGGTAAACCCCAGTACATCCAGTGCGACACTTTCCGAGGCCACCATATATTCACGGCCACGCGTAGTTTCCCGCGAACCGAAAATCAGTGGTCTAATACCGTGCGGATCGCGAAACGCGAATAATCCGTAATTTGCGATCATGCCGACCACTGCGTAGGCACCGCGACAACGGCCGTGAACCCGCTCGACAGCCGCAAAAACATCCTCCGGTTCCGGCTGTAGCTTGCTCTGCAGCTGTAACTCGTGGGCGAAGACATTAAGCAATATTTCCGAATCAGAATCTGTGTTGACGTGCCGTAAGTCGGTATTGAACACGTGTTCGAGCAGCTCTCGAGAGTTGGTCAGGTTACCATTGTGAGCAATACAAATACCGTAGGGAGAGTTCACATAAAATGGTTGTGCAAGTGAGGGACCCGAACTACCGGCGGTGGGATAGCGCACGTGGCCAATCCCCATATTGCCCCGCAATTGCTCCATATGGCGGGGTTTAAATACGTCCCGCACCAGACCAACATCTTTGCGCTGATTCAGCTGACCGGCGTGATAAGTCATAATGCCCGCAGCGTCCTGACCGCGGTGCTGCAACATGGTAAGCGCGTCGTAGAGTTTTACATTTACGTTACTCTTCGCAACAATCCCAACCACTCCACACATAGCTTTCGCGCCCCTATAACAACTGTTTTACGGCACCGAAAATGCCCGCCGCGGTATCCCTGGCCCAATCTTCAAAATTTAAAAAATGTGCAATTAAAAACGAATCGTGCCACCAGGCATCCTGGTGCACAGGCACTACTTCCGGCATCAGAACTAACAACGCCATCACTACAATCAATCCACGGGTAGCGCCAAACAGCATACCCAGCAGGCGATCCGTGCCACTTAAACCCGTCGCCTTAACCAGCTGACCGACCGCAAAATTTATCAGCGCCCCGAGTAACAGTACCGCCACAAACACCAATACCCAGGACGCCGCATAGCGCAGTGACGGGGTTGTAATTAACGACTCAAGCCGCACCGCCAACATTGCGTGAAACAACATTGCCGCGACAAATGCCGCGCCCCAGGTCAGCATTGAAATCGCCTCGCGCACAAACCCGCGCACTACGCCAATCAATACCGATACCGCAACGATAAAAATTATTACCCAGTCTGCCCAGTTCATGCATTTACCCCAAGCGCAGGCGTCGATTTTGTTCGCGCGCAAACCGCGACAATAGAATCAGGGTTCAAAGCGCCGCAACAGCGGTTTAATCTGGTGACGCTCTCCGATTGCCTGCATATCCTCCAGCAATTTTTCTTTCAGAATATTGGGCCCCACATACACGCGATAGACACTGCCTTCGGCACTACTCCCGACGCGACTGTAGGCCTTGTAACCCTCCTCCAAAAGTTGCTGCGTGAGACTGTCTGCTTTACCTTTTTCCTTGAAACTACCGATCTGCAGAATCCACGCAACGGGAATCCCTGCGTCGTTCAAAGCCGGCTCTTCAGGGGTTTCGTCAACAGGATGTTGCGCCACGTTTGCGTCGTCAGGAACCTGGAATATATGCTCGTCAGACTTGGGTGTTGCCACGCCCTCCACCCGCACCGGTTCTGCGATCTGAACAGGTTCAAGCACCGGTTTAGCAGGAATTTTGCTGCGCGTGTCTACTCGATGGGTGCCGTCCAGGTTGAGCACCATGGGCAGGAAAATTACCATCAGCGCCACCAGTACGACAACGCCGACCAACCGTTGTACAACCCTGCTACCCACCCGCGCCCTCCTGCTACCGATGCAGCTGTAACACCGCCGACACTGTATAAAACGAGCCGAACACCACGAGAATATCCTGCTCGCCCATGTCGTTCACAGCGGCAGTATAACCTGTTCCCACGTCCGCATGGCATTCAGCATCCAACCCGAGCACGTCGCACGCGGCCGCCAGTTGCCTGAGGCTGGCAGCACGTTTGACATCCGGCAACCCACACAGCACCCAGCGATCCACCAGTGGTGCCAGAGACGCCACCATTGCCGGAATATCCTTGTCCGCCATAGCCGCAAACAACGCCAGTAGACGCCCGCGTTTTAGTGGCGCTAATTGGCGGCTCAACAACGCCGTCGCCGCTGGATTATGCGCGACGTCGAGCACCACTCCGGAGCCTGCTGCAGTGAGCCATTGCATGCGCCCCGGAATACGCACTCCTGCTAACGCGCGGCTTAATTGCGCACGCGTCGGGCTGTGTCCTATGCTAATCAGGGCCTGCACTGCGCAGGCAATGCTGGCCAGGGGAATGTGCGTGGCAGATAACGCCGGGTAACGCACAGTTTCGCCATGCGGTGTTCTGCAGCGCAGGGTCAACGTATCGTTTTCGGAATTCAGACTAAAGCCGTCCCGACCCAGGTAATATGCGAACTCATTCCAGCCCGCCAGATAATCGCATAAGGCCTGCGGCGGATCGCTATCACCACATATCAACGGGCGTCCCCGGCGCGCTATCGCGACTTTTTCTCGTGCTATTGTTTCCCGAGTATGGCCCAGCCATTGTTGATGATCGAGATCGATGGAAGTTACAATAGCCGCGTCGCTATCGATAATGTTTACCGCATCCAGGCGCCCCCCCAAACCCACTTCCAATAACGCCACATCCAGGTCCGCCCGGGCCATCACCCACAGCGCCGCGAGGGTAGCAAATTCAAAATAAGTGAGACTGATAACACCACGCGCTTGCTCGATCCGCGCAAATGCAGTAACCAGTTGCGCATCGTCAACCGGTACACCACGCAGCGTAATGCGTTCGTTGAAGCGCAACAGATGGGGAGATGTATAACAACCCACGGTCTTGCCCATCTGGCGCAATAGATGTTCGAGAATCGCCACACAGGAACCTTTGCCGTTAGTGCCGGCCACTACAATGGTCTGACGCGCGGGGCTAGCAAGACCTAAACGGGTGGCAACTGTACCGACCCGCTCCAGACCCAGGTCAATTTCCCTGGGGTGGCGCTGCTCCAGCAGTTGCAGCCAGCCGTCAAGCGGGAGCGGTGTCACTGTCGCGCAGGTCGGAATCGCGATCACCGGGTTCCGGTTCGGGATGGTGGGTGAATTTACTCAGTAGACTCGCGACGGTGTTGCGCAGCTGGGTCCGGGAAACGATCATGTCAATCGCGCCATGTTCAAGTAAAAATTCACTGCGCTGAAACCCTTTCGGCAGCTTCTGCCGTATCGTTTGCTCAATAATATTGGGGCCTGCGAATCCCGCACGTGCGCCCGGCTCGGCGATATTAATATCCCCCAGCATGGCAAGACTGGCGGACACGCCACCGTATACCGGATCGGTCATAATCGAGATGTAGGGAATACCTTCCTGCCGGAGACGCTCGAGAATGGCGCTGGTTTTCGCCATTTGCATCAACGACACCAGCGCCTCCTGCATACGCGCTCCACCAGTAGCAGCGAAACATACCAAAGGTATACGCTGCTCCAGACAGTGTTTCGCCGCCTGGGTAAATTTTTCACCCACGGCGTACCCCATGGAACCGCCGTGAAAGGCAAATTCAAACGCGGTGGCGACTACCGGCATGGTTTTTAGCTGGCCGCTGATGGCAACCAGAGCATCCTTTTCGCCGGTCAACTTCTGTGCGGCGGATAGTCGGTCTTTATACTTTTTGGTGTCGCGAAACTTCAACCGGTCAACAGCGACGATATCAACACCGATTTCCTGGCGATGCTCCGCATCCAGAAATATATCCAGTCTGCGTCTCGCGCCGATCCGTATATGGTGATCACATTTCGGGCACACGTCGAGATTCCTCTCCAGTTCTGGTCGGTACAGCGGCGCACTACACCGCGGACACTTGGTCCACAAACCCTCGGGTACGCTTTTGGTGCGGTCTTTTTTCTGTGTTGCCAGGCCCGTCGGCCGAATTTTACTTAACCAGCTCATCAATAATTCCCGATGCTGTCAATCACATAATTACAATGTGGCGTCGGTGCCCGCGTCACACCCTGCGCTGGTTACAGGCACAGTTCATCAGCAGACTTCACCGCCGCAACAAACTCCACTATCAGTTTCGCACTCTTGCGCCCCGGCGCCACCTCGACACCACTGCTCACGTCAACGGCGTATGGCCGCAAGCTGCGCACCACCTGTGCGACATTACCAGGGTCCAAACCGCCGGCCACCACCACGGCGCCGGTTTCAACCTGGCGTAGTCGCTGCCAGTCAAATACCTGCCCGGTACCTCCATATTGATCGGGTTGCCAGGCGTCAAACACAAAACCGCTCGCCGCAGTAAAACGACCCATTTCTGCTACCGGGTCCAGTCCGTCGGCCATACGCACTGCCTTAAGATAAGTGCGCCCAAACTGGGCACAGTATTCGGGGTCCTCGTCGCCGTGAAATTGCAGTACCTGCAGGGGACACCGCTCCAATGTCTGGGTTACCTGCACCGCGTCGGCATTGACAAACAGGCCCACCGTTGTAACAAAAGGTCCTACCGCCGCAATAATGTCGGCCGCGAGGTCTGGTTCAACTGCGCGTGGACTGGCCGGGTAAAACACCAGCCCGATGGCATCGGCACCGGCGTGCGCTACGGCTAGAGCATCTGCGACACTGGTTATGCCGCATATTTTGATTCTCGTTCTCGCGACCTTGATGGCCGCAACTCTGGTATTGATACAACGCCCCCCATGGTGGGGCCAAATTCTAGCAAAAAAACAGAACGGCACCTAACGCTACCGGTTAACCGAACAGGTCCCCCAAAACTCCGCAACCTCGGACCGGTGGTACAATCCCGAACTGTGACGGATAGTCCACTGCCACCAGGTACAAGCCATTAGGTGGCGCGGTGGCGGCACTCCGGGTGCGATCGCGACCGGCCAACAATTCGGCAACCCAGTGTGGTGGGCGTTCGCCTCGCCCAACCACCATTAAGGCGCCAACAATATTGCGTACCATATGCAATAAAAAAGCGTTGGCGGTTATTTGCACGGCCACCAGATTACCACGCTGCGCGACATCTACCCGATGCACGTTGCGAAACGCGCTCAACGATTGACAACCCGCGCCACGAAACGCCGAAAAATCGTGCTCGCCTAACAAGGACTTAATTGCAGTCTGCATCAACCCAACATCTAACGGATGTTTTGCCCAGGTCAGCCCACTGTGACCCAATGCGGGGCGGTGTGCCTGATTACTGATGAGGTAGCGGTAGGTTCGGGAGGTAGCACTAAAGCGAGCGTGGAACTGAGCCCTGACCGGTTGCGCCCAATGTATACGCACGCTGTAGGGTAGATGACTATTCGCCCCCAGTATCCAACTGCGGGGACTGCGCTCGGCACGGGTATCAAAATGAATGATCTGATGGGTGGCGTGAACACCACTGTCGGTGCGTCCCGCGCAAGCCACCGTAGTGGACTCCGCGGCGACGCGAGAGAGTGCCGCCTCCACCACTTGCTGGACGCCGACGCAATGGGCCTGGCGCTGCCAGCCACAAAAACCACTGCCATCGTATTCCACCGCGGCCGCAATGCGCGCCACTCCTGGAGGTAATTCTCGATCTTCGGAAATCAGACCATTGAGACGATACTGCCACTCGTCCGGCCGCGACGACCCCACTTTCAGGCCAGCGAATTCATCAGGGATCGAGCTTTGTCCTGTTGCTCCGCAGTGCCACGCTCCACCACTTCCTCGAGAATTTCTCGCGCCCCTTCTGGATCGCCCATGTCGATGTAAGCCTGGGCAAGCTCCAGTTGCGTTGCACTTTCATCACCGCTGTCGAGCAGGTCAAAATCACTGCTCAAATCAAATTCGTCGGTCATCGGATCGGATGCCGTATCCGCTACCGGCATATCCAGGTCAACCGCTGGCGCGTCATGTTCCGCCAACTCGAAAGTTGCAGCAGCGGACGCCGGAATCACATCAACGTTAGCGTCGAGATCGTCGAGCGTTTTATCAAGCTGCATCTCCGCCAGTTCAGCTTCCAGATCTAGCGCAATATCGAAATCTTCATCGGCCAATTCCTCTGCACTTTCATGCCCGTCCAGATCCAGATCGGCATCCAGGGTTTCCTCATCCAGTGCAAACTCAAATTCAGCAACCTCATCAGGTTCCCGCAAGGACGCGTCAAGCGATGCAGCGGGTGTCAAATCGCCAGTCAATTCAGCGCGCAGTTTAGCCGCTTCCACCGCCAGGCCAGGATCGTTGAGTCGGCGCATATTTGGGAGGTGAGCATCGAAGCGTTCCAGATCCTCCTGCACCGTGAACAGTTCGAGCATCTTTAAATGCAGCCTGCCGTCATCCGGGGTCTCCGCCAGGGCACGGCTCAAAACCGCCTCGGCCTCCTCGTAGTTGCCAAGGGACAGATAGATGTCGGCTTCACCCAGCGGATCGACCTGTTGATCTTCGTCAAACGCCTGCTCCCCATCTGCGCTGCCATCCGCATCGGACGCAAAAAGCAGATCTTCTTCGTCGAGATCTATATCGTCCAGGGAAGTAACATCTGACATTTCCTGGACGGCGCTAGTGGCAGGTTCTGGTCGCGCTTGACTGCGCACCGGTTCAACACGTCGCCCAAAGTCGGCACTATTCAGGTGCTCATCCTGGTCCGCATTGCGCTGCCGGTACACTAGATAGGACACCGCCAACACGATAAACCCGACCACACCCGCTATGACCAGCAAATAGCCCTTTATCGCCTCAAAAAAACCGCTCTCGACAGTTTCCGGCTGCACAACTTTAGGGACTGATGGTTGCTGCGCGGCGGGTTCATCAGATCCCGTTGCGTCCATACTACCGTCCGCGATCGTTGTTACGGACTCAGTTTTTTCGGTTTCCAATCCAGTATCGATTTCATCAAGCGCGGGCGACTTTATTCCAGCTTCATCCGCAACTGGTGTTGTTGCGTCTGCGCCCGCCGCCAGTTGCGCGGCGCGCAATTCATCATCGCCAATTTCAACCAAACGAGCTAACTGCAGCTGTTCTTCAAGGTTCGCAAGCCGGTTTTTTAATTCACTATTCTCGCGGCGCGTTTTGTCCGCTTCCTCCCGGGCGATGGCAATCTCATTTTGCAAGGCCTCCACGGATCCACCACCAATGGTGCTACCTTCACCACCCACTGCGGCAGCAGAATCTGACGCCGCTTGGTCCTCCGCACCCAGCGCGGACAAGCGCAGGCGACCATCGCCAGCGGCCAGTCTGCTTCCTGACACTCCGCTGCGGGACGACGCGTCGAGCTGTGGGCCAGCGCTAGTATCGCGCCACTCCTGTGTCTGCGCTGCTACAATTTGCACGGCCTGGCGGTGATCTGTGGCGCCAAACTCCGACGCATCGGGCATCCGCAACACCGCCCCTTTGCGCAGCAAATTGATGTTGCCATCGATAAACGCATCGGGATTCAACCGGTGTATCGCGATTATTGCTTGCTGCACTGTCGCATTACCCGGACGGGCGCGATTGGCGATCTGCCACAGGGTGTCTCCAGATTGAACCTGATAATTCCCGGAAATATCCCCGCCTCGCACAACACCGCTTGCGCCTGTTGTGGTCTCGCTACTGGATGCTGGCCGAGTCGGCTGCCGCGATGCGCTCTGCGCCGCGGCCAGGGACTTTCCCACGGGCTTGTCCGTGGCGTATACCGGCAAGTCGAGAAGCACCGTGTACTCGCGCAACAGGCGCCCGGAAGACCATTGCACATCCAGTAAGAAATCCAGATAGGGTTCGCGAATCGGTTTGCGGGAAGTTATGCGGATCACCGGGGCGGCGGAATTGCTCACATCCACTTTAAAACGTATGTCCACCAGGTGAAATGCACGCTCCACACCTGCCCGATTAAAATCTTGCTCGGAAGCCAGGCTGGCGAGAATTTCGCTGTCGCCGAGGTCACCCACATTAAACAATCGAATTTCGGCGTCCAGGGGTTCATTCAGCGCGGAATTAAGTTTAATTTCACCCAGCCCCAGAGCCAGAACCCATTGCGAAGTCGCAAGTATTGCTAAACCAAACCAGCAGGATAATTTTCGCAGCGTCATGTCCTTCTACCTTTTTCTTGTCCCAAAACTGATTGTTGCTCAGTGCAGCCACGATCAGCTGAACACACAACTCACCGTAATATACAGGCCTAAGTATTTATTACAAATAAGATTTTATCAACATTTCAACCAGCCGTACGCTGTTCATTGCCGCACCGTTTCGTAAATTATCGGACACAATCCACAAATTAATACCTTTTTCATTAAATTGATCGGCTCGCAATCTGCCGACCAGCACGCCGTCGACTCCGGCTGCGTCTTCCGTCGGCGTGGGATACTTGCCCGTTGCACCAGCATCTACCAGGGTCACGCCTTGCGCTTTTTTAAGCAACTGACGCAAATCGCTAACGTCGAGCGGATAGCGAGTTTCCAGATGAACGGCCAGCGCATGACCATGGAATACCGGAACCTGAACACAGGTGGCGCTGATACCAATCGACGTATCGCCCAGCAGTCGCCGGGTCTCGCGGACCACCTGTACCTCTTCGGAAGAGTGTCCCTGTTCATCGAGAGTACCGATGCAAGGCAATAAATTGAAAGCAATCTGCCGCGGAAAGACCCCGCCCTTTGGCAGAGGCAGCCCATTCAACAAAGCTGCGGTTTGTCCGGCCAGTGCCGCAATGCCGCCACGCCCTGCCCCAGACACCGCCTGATAGGTCGCGATATGAATGCTCGCAATGCCCACCTCGGCCTGGATCGGGGCCAGTACGGCTGCTAACTGGGTAGCAACGGCCCCCGGAACGGCAACCAGACCGCGTATCGAATAGTCGGCCAAATCCTCGGGGTTGGCGTTGTACACCACCAACGGAATTTCCGTATCTTCGGCAAACCGTCCGCTACAGTCTATAACGATACAGCCCGACTCTGTGGCCCGCGCCGCATGGGCCGCGGAAACCTCCGGGTTAACCGCGAATAACGCCAATCCCACCCGCGAAAAATCAAATTCGGAAATCCCTTCGACCAGCAATGGTTTGTTGCCAAACATCACCGTTTCACCACTTGATGCATCGCTGGCTACGGGGTGAATAGTTGTCCTGGTAAAACCCCGCTCAGCCAACAGTTCCAGGATTGCCCCGCCCACCGCGCCTGTGGCACCCACTACGGCAATATCCACCCCGGCGCTGCCCGCCGGATCCTGTGCGTTATCGGCGTCCAATTATTTCTCCAGCAAAATACGTAACATACGCCGCAACGGTTCGGCCGCGCCCCATAACAACTGATCGCCCACAGTGAACGCCGATAGATATTTTGCGCCCATATTCATCTTGCGCAGCCGACCCACGGGAACAGTCATCGTACCGGTCACGGCAGCCGGGCTAAGTTCGCGCAGGCTGTCCTCCCGATGATTGGGCACCACCTTCACCCAGGAGTTCGCCTCGGCCAGCATGTCTTCGATTTCATCGAGAGGTACATCCTGCGTTAACTTGAGGGTCAGAGCTTGACTGTGACTACGCATCGCGCCAATACGTACGCAGATGCCATCGAATGGAATCGGGTTCTGCTCACGCCCCAGAATTTTATTGGTCTCGGCCTGTCCCTTCCACTCTTCCCGGCTCTGGCCACTGTCCAGCTCGCTATCAATCCACGGTAGCAAGCTCCCCGCCAGGGGATAACCAAAGCGCTCGACAGGCAGTTGTTCACTACGGATGACTGATGCCACCTTGTGATCAAGTTCGAGAATAGCGGAACCCACATCCTTTAAGTCACCACTTACCGCGCCATGTATCACGCCCATCTGGGCGATTAGCTCACGCATATTCTGCGCACCCGCCCCAGACGCCGCCTGATAGGTCATGGCGCTGGCCCACTCCACCAGCCCCCGTTTAAATAATCCGCCCAGGGCCATCAGCATCAAACTGACCGTGCAATTACCACCGATGTAATTTTTGACGCCGCGCGCCAGACCATCTTCGATAACCGTCAGATTGACAGGGTCGAGAACGATCAATGCGTCGTCGTCCATACGTAACGACGAGGCAGCGTCTATCCAGTAACCCTGCCAACCCCGTGCCCTCAGACGCGGATAGATTGCCTTGGTGTAATCGCCCCCCTGGCAGGTCACAATGGCATCGAGGCCAATCAGCGCGTCCAGCTCGTGGGCGTCCCGCAGAACCGTGCCCTTAAGAGGGCCCGTTTCACCGACCTGAGACGTTGTAAAAAATACCGGCTCGATGTTCCTGCGCGTCAGTTCGGCGAAGTCCTGCTCCGCTTCCATGCGTGCCAACAGGACCGAACCAACCATGCCCCTCCAACCAATAAAACCTATTTTATTCATATGGTTAAATTCTTTAGTTAATGTAGAAAAATATATTTGAATCTGTTCCCGGAATCATTTTATCGCCAGATTCGACAGTACCGCCGCACCCATCTCCCTGGTGCCTACAGCCGCGGTGTCCGGGCTGGCAATATCCGGCGTACGCAAGCCCTGATCCAGTGCCGCGCCCACTGCCTGTTCAATGACACTCGCCACATCGTCCCGCTGCAGCGAGTAGCGCAACATCATGGCTACGGACAGAATGGTGGCCAGTGGGTTCGCGATATTCTGTCCCGCAATGTCCGGCGCGGAACCGTGGCACGGCTCGTACATACCCTTGCCGTTGGCGTCCAGGGACGCAGACGGCAACATACCAATGGAGCCGGTCAACATGGCTGCCTGATCGGAGAGAATATCGCCAAACATATTACCGGTAACGATCACGTCGAACTGTTTCGGTTGCCTGACCAGTTGCATGGCCGCATTGTCCACATACATATGGCTAAGAGCCACATCAGGGTACTCCGCCGCCAGCTCGGTCATCACCTCGCGCCACAGGATGGTCACCTCCAACACATTCGCCTTGTCCACCGAACACAGCTTCTTACCACGCTGACGAGCAGCGGCAAAGGCGACGTGACCAATGCGCCGAATTTCCGATTCGCTGTACACGTAAGTGTTATAGCCCTGCCGTTCGCCATTGGCCAGGGCACGAATACCACGCGGCTCGCCAAAATAGATCCCCCCGGTCAACTCCCGCACCAGCAGGATATCCAGCCCACCGACCACCTCGGGTTTTAACGAAGAGGCATTTACCAGTTGCGGATAGAGTATTGCGGGGCGCAGATTGGCGAACAGCTCCAGTCCGGAGCGCAACCCAAGCAAGCCTTTTTCCGGGCGCAGGGCACGCTCAATAGTATCCCATCGCGGACCGCCCACGGCACCCAGCAAAATGGCGTCCGCTCGCTGCGCCTTGTGCAAAGTGGCATCTGGTAACGGCACGCCAGTGGCATCGATGGCAGCGCCACCGACCAGACCTTCCACCAACTGCAAGCCCAGCTTATAACGGCGATCTACCGATTCCAGCACCGCCACCGCCTGCGCCATAATTTCCGGGCCAATACCATCGCCGGGCAATATCAAAATTTCCGAAACCAATTTATCTCTCCATTACATCAGGTCGCCAATGCGTTTTACAGCGTGCTGCTGATCGCGCCGAATAGCCAGGGACAATGGGTCCGCCACTGTTTTTCAAAGCGGCGAATCGCATCCTCTTGCTGCAAGGTCAAGCCGATATCGTCGAGACCATTTAACAGGCAATGCTTGCGAAACTCATCCACTGCAAAAGGCAATCGTACGCCGTCGGGACATTCCACGGTTTGCGCTTCGAGATCTACCGTCAAAGAGTACCCTTCGTTATCCTCGAGCGCCTTAAACAACTGCTCCACATCGGCCTCCCCCAACACCAGTGGGAGCAGCCCATTCTTAAAGCAATTGTTATAAAAGATATCCGCATAGCTGGGCGCAATAATCACCCGAAACCCGGCATCCGCCAGAGCCCACGGAGCATGCTCGCGGCTTGATCCACAGCCAAAATTGCGCCTGGCCAACAGGATCGACGCCCCCTGATAACGTGGCCAGTTGAGGGGGAATTCCTGGTTTAAAGGGCGTTTGCTCGCATCCTGCCCAGGTACTCCGTGATCCAGATAACGCAGCTCGTCAAATAAATTGGGGCCAAACCCGCTGCGTTTAATCGATTTCAAAAACTGCTTGGGAATAATCATATCCGTATCGACATTGGCGCGATCCATGGGCGCCACCAGACCCCGGTGTACAGTCAAGGGCATCATACGTCAGCTCCATTTTTCATCCACTCTCGCACATCGACAAAATGGCCCGCCACAGCGGCCGCCGCGGCCATGGCCGGACTCACCAGGTGAGTTCGTCCACCCTTGCCCTGACGTCCCTCAAAATTGCGGTTAGAGGTCGAAGCACAGTGTTCGCCTTCGCCCAATTTATCCGCATTCATGGCCAGGCACATGGAACAACCCGGCTCGCGCCACTCCAGACCGGCATCCAAAAAAATGCGATGCAGCCCTTCGGCCTCTGCCTGCACTTTCACCGCCTGGGAGCCGGGAACGACCATGGCCTGTTTGACGGAACCGGCCACTTTGCGACCGCGCACCACATCCGCAGCCGCGCGCAAATCCTCCAACCTGGAGTTCGTGCAGGAGCCGATAAACACGCGGTCCACGTGAATTTCCGTTATCGGCATGCCGGCACTTAAACCCATGTATTGCAGCGCCCGCTGCATACCTTCCCGTTTGCCACTATCCGTTTCAGCAGCCGGATCCGGCACCGAAGATCCCACCGGCACCACCATTTCTGGAGAGGTTCCCCAACTCACCTGAGGCTCGATATGTTCGCCACGCATTTGTACAATCGCGTCGAAAACTGCGTTCTCATCGCTAACCAGCGTGCGCCAATAATCGACCGCCCGCGGCCAATGTTCTCCCTGTGGTGCGTAGCGGCGACCCTTGACGTAATTAATCGTCATCTCGTCCACCGCCACCATGCCAACCCGGGCACCGGCCTCGATGGCCATATTGCATACCGTCATGCGGCCTTCCATGGTCATATTGCGCAGTACTTCACCACCAAACTCAATGGCATAGCCGGAGCCACCCGCCGTACCGATCTTACCAATCACCGCCAGCACCAGATCTTTTGGAGTAACACCCACCCCCAATTTGCCGTCTACCCGCACCAACATGTTCTTCATTTTTTGCGCGATCAGACATTGGGTTGCAAGCACGTGTTCCACCTCGGAGGTTCCTATGCCATGGGCAAGGGCCCCCAACGCGCCGTGGGTGGCCGTGTGGGAATCCCCGCATACCACGGTCATGCCAGGCAGGGTCGCGCCCTGTTCCGGCCCGATAACATGCACGATGCCCTGCCCCGGATCGTTAATCTTGTGCTCCACAATTCCGTATTCGTCGCAGTTGTCATCCAGTGTCTGTACCTGCAAGCGCGATATCTCGTCGGCAATGGCGCTAACGCCCCCAGCGCGCTCCCGTGCATCGGTGGAAACATTATGATCCGGGGTTGCCAGATTCGCGTCGACTCGCCAGGGTTTGCGCCCCGCCATGCGCAGACCTTCGAATGCCTGGGGAGATGTCACCTCGTGTAACAGATGGCGATCAATATAGATGAGCGCCGAACCGTCGGCGCGCTGCTCCACCAGATGCGCATCCCAGAGCTTGTCGTACAATGTTTTTCCAGCCATGTGGACCTCCAATCGCTACAGCAGCTAATTACCACGAATTTTAGGGCCAACCTATAAATAAAACAAATTCATATTTTCTATAATTTACATTCCATATTAGAATTTGATAATATTTATTGATGGATACTCAATCACTGCAAGCCTTTATTGCCGTTGCCGAAACAGGATCGTTTTCGGAGGCGGGCACGCGCATTCACCTCACGCAACCGGCAGTTAGCAAGCGCATCGCCGTACTGGAAAACCAACTGAATTGTCGCCTGTTTGATCGTATTGCGCGCACGGTACAGTTGACCGAGTCGGGCATGGCACTATTACCGAGGGCTCAGGCCATAGTACAGGCGCTGGACGAGACGCGGCGGGCAATTCGCGACATCTCCGGGCAGGTGGCGGGCAGTCTGAGCATCGCCATCAGTCACCATATCGGTCTGCATCGCCTGCCGCCGGTACTGAAAGAATTTTCCAGTCGACACCCCGCAGTGGTGTTAAACGTTGATTTTATGGATTCCGAGATAGCCTACGAAGCCGTTCTGCAAGGCCAGTTTGAAATTGCGGTAATTACCCTCGCACCTACCACCCATTCTAAAATTCTGGCACGGGAAATTTGGCCCGATCCGCTACAGTTAATAGTAGCCGATGACCATGCCTTAGCGGACAGGAAGTCTGTTGAATTGAAACGGCTCAGCGATTTTCAGGCTATTTTGCCCGACATGAAAACCTATACAGGGCGAATGATTGCCAAATGTTTTGCGGACCACGGCTGCGTACTCAATGCGCATATGGTGACCAACTATCTCGAAACCATCAAAATGATGGTCTCTGTGGGCCTGGGGTGGAGTATCCTGCCCGCCGCCATGGTGAATACCAGGGAAGAACGGGGCAACTTGATCACGCTTGAATGTAAAGATTTAACGTTAAGTAGACGTTTGGGTTACATCCACCATCGGGACAAATCGTTGTCCAACGCCGCTACGGCTTTTTTACGCCTGCTCGAAGGATATGCGAATGTTTAACCAGCGTTACACTGGCGCCAGAAAAAGAAACACGTGTCCCTGCCCATTTGCCTGCTCGCCATGTACGGCCGAGCACAACGCTTTTATAGGTGCTCGGCCACACATCTCGCCACCAAATCCCGACAGTGCTGCGTAGATGCTGCAACCGACGTTGCTGGCCAGCTTCTATCCCTACATGCACTTTGCGTCCTTGGCCGCCATTTTGTTACTGCTAATATTATTATCTGGCGCTGCACGACCGTTACACGACAACTTTATATCGATTAGCGAGCGCCCTCCCAGTATTATCCCAGGCAAATCAAAATGTTCTACTGGTCACCATCGAACAGCACCGCCGCCAATTTGAACTACGCAACCTCACCCTACGGATCAATCTGTTACAGGCTCTGACCAAACGCCAAACAGGCGGATGGCTTGGAGCGGCCAAAAAATAAACGGGGGACATGTTGTGGCCGAAACCGAGCATTTACTGCCCAACGCCCCGTTACAATGGCGTGAAGATCGCCCCTGTGCACTAAAATTTGACGACGGCTATTTTTCCGCCGAAGGTGGTATTGCCGAAGCTCACTACGTTTTCGTCGACCAGAATCAACTCGCGACGCGCTGGAAAAATTTATCGGGCGATAAATTTTTCACCATCGGTGAAACCGGGTTTGGCGCTGGTCTTAACTTTTTAAGCGCTGCGAAACTTTGGTGTGAGATCGCGCCCGACGGCGGAACGTTGCACTTTATTTCCGCTGAAAAGTATCCGCTGCGCCGGGATGATCTAAAAAGAATACTCGCGGCCTGGCGGGAGCAATTACCTCTCGCCGACCTGCTTATCGATAATTATCCGGCCCCCGTGCCGGGTTTTCACCGCCTCAGCTGGGCCGGCTGCAACATCCGCCTAACCTTGTTATTCGGGGACGCGACGCAATGTTTTAAACAACTGTGCGCCACCGACCACCCCCTGTTCCAGGATCGTTCGCGCCCGATAGACGCTTGGTTTCTGGACGGTTTTGCACCGGCGAAAAACCCGTCCATGTGGAGTCCCGAACTGTTTGCGACCCTTGCCCGCCTGAGTGCTGAAAACACGACGTTCAGTACGTTTACTGCCGCGGGGCACGTTAAACGTGGACTCGCGGAAGTTGGCTTCGAGGTACACAAAGCGCCTGGATTTGGACGTAAAAGGCATATGCTGAAGGGATCTATGCTGGCCCGGCCCAACGCCACGCCGCAAAAACTAAACGCACCATTGGTCAACTCGCCACCCTCGCCACCCTCCCCAGACATGGCAACTCGCCGACGGCGGCGTGTCGCAGACCAAACACCCTGGTACCTGCCAGCGCACAGATACTCACACCCACAAAAACCAGGCACCGCAAAACAGGCCATTGTTGTTGGCGGTGGCATTGCTGGTTGCACCAGCGCCGCCGTACTCGCGCAGCGGGGTTGGCGGGTGACACTGCTGGAGCGCAACAACGCTCTGGCCGCCGAGGCGTCCGGAAATCCCCAGGCGATTATTTACCCTAAACTGTCACTGCAACACTCGCCGCTGTCGCGCTTTAATCTCCTGGCACTGCTATTCGCCAGTCGGTTTTACCAACCGTTCTGGCAACAATCTGGTTTTGGTGTTCGTAGCGGGGTAATCATTCTTGGCGAAACGTCCTCGCAGTTGACAGTTTTTCGGCAATTGGCGGCGCTGTACGCGGGCGCTCCCGAGTTAGTACGCTATGTCGAGGGCGATCAGCTCGCGGTGGTGAGCGGACTTACCTTGGGAACCCCGGGCGGGCTGTTGTTCCCGGCCCTCGGCTGGATCAAACCGAGCGCCCTGTGCAATGCCCTTTGCGCGCACAACAACATTCGTGTCATCAACGCCTCGGTGAACGACCTGGGCCACGCCGCAGATGGCTGGACGGTGGTCGATAACCAGCGCCGTACATTAGCCACCGCACCGGTCGTGATCCTCGCGGCCGGTATGGCAACGAAACGCTACGCACAGACACAACAACTGCCTTTAAAAGCCCTGCGCGGCCAAATAACGCTGGTTCCCGCCACGGCCGCCAGCACTACACTGCGCACCGTGCTGTGCGGCAAAGGATTCGCCGCCCCGGCCGCAGATGGGTGGCACAGTATTGGGGCCACTTACAACCTGGACACGGACTCGCTGGCCGTGCGCGAAGCGGATCATGCCCTCAATTTGCAGCAGCTGCGCGCCACGGATACGGAACTGGGACGATTGCTGGGCGCTGCGCCCCTCGACTCCCTGCGCGGGCGCGCGGCCCTGCGTTGCACCACGCCGGACTACCTGCCACTGCTAGGCCCCGCGCCGGTATACGACGAGTTTGTCGCGACGTACGGCGCATTGGCGCGCGATGCGCACACCGATATTCCACATTGCGGCGCTTACTGGCCAGGGTTATATATCGATTGCGGTCATGGCTCCCGGGGTATGAGTTACGCGCCGCTGGGCGCGGAATTACTCGCAGATCAAATTGAAGGGCTGGCGCTACCCCTGCCCCGCGACCTGGCTACCGCACTAAACCCGGCACGCTTTATTATTCGCGATCTCAAACGCCATAAACTGTAACGTCGTAACTCACCGGCCGAATTGGTTGCGGGCTTTGGCAAGCATTTCTGCTGACCCGGAACCGCAGGTAATAATGGTCCGCATCGCCTCCTCCACGGAAATGCCGGGCAACGCCTCAATACAATCCCCCGGCAAGTGATAGGTAATGCCGGATGTAGGAATCGGTGCCGTGGGGACATACACCGTAACACCCCCGTCGGCATGTCTACTGGTTACGATTGCCGTCACTACCACCGGCGACTGTATGCCGTAAATTTTTGCGAGCACCGGCTCACCTTTAAGAATACTGGCACCGCCACTGCCACCAAGCAGTTCCAGAGTGATCGAACGAATCGTTTTGTAACCCGGCGCGACCTTCATCAACGCACTCTCCACCCGCGTATGCAGCCATTCACCCACCCCGGTTTTCACCACCAACCCAACCAGAAAACAGCCGCCCAAAATAACGCCCAGTACCACCAGCGCGGCGACAAGATCGCTGACCGCCGTGTAATCGGCGACCAGACTCGTGAGCGGACTAATCAAGTCTGCCATTAGTCGAAACAACCATTGAAATATCAACAATAACAATGCCAGAGGCAGAATGACTGCCAACCCACCCAACAGTGTCAACGACAGGAAATTGCGTAATCCGAGCATAATCGTATTCCGTGTAATAGCGACCAGATAAGGGTGAACAGCATGGAAAACCAGACACACCCTGGCAATCATAACCCGACTGCGTCGCGGTGACCGATAGCTGGCTCGATCTATCCAGCTTCGCCAGGATGGTATTTGCCTGCGCTGGATTCTACTCCATGGTAGGGCTACACTACCTTGCGGTAGTAAAGCCATTATTAACCCAATCTATGGCAAGGTTAAAATCTGTGAAGTCAACGCGTTAGAAAAGCGGGCGCTCACCCGCGTATTAATAAATTTACGAACAGGACGAGGCCACAGCATGTCGAAACCTATTATTTCCGCAGACTCCCATATTACCGAACCGCCGAACTGTTACATCGATTACATCGATCCGGCTTTTCGCGAGCGGGCCCCGCATATGATCGCCCACGAAAAATTCGGCGATATTTACGTTATTGACGGTATGGATCAGCCGATCCCAATGGGCCTGGTGGCAGCCGCCGGTAAGGATCCCGCGAGTCTGAGGGCGGGCGGCGCTAAATTCGAGGATTTGCCGCGCAGCGGCTGGGACGCCAGTTACCGGGTCGCGGATCAGGAGCGTGACGGCGTAAGCGCCGAGATTGTCTATCCCACAGTGGGCATGATGCTGTGTAACCATCCCGATATGGCCTACAAATCCGCATGCTTCGAGGCCTACAACCGCTGGTTGGAAAACTACCTGGAAGGGGCGCCCAAAGGTCGCCTGTTTGGCCTCGGGCAAGTGGCGTTACCTTCCGTGGCCGAAGGTATCAAGGAACTGGAGGACGCCAAGGCGCGTGGCTATATTGGCGTCATGATGACCGGCAACCCTCCTGAGGCGGACTACGACGACCCCATGTACGACCCCCTGTGGGAGGCCGCCGTCGATCTCGGTCTGCCCTTGTCCTTCCATATTCTGACCTCCAAAGCGGATCAGATAAACAATCAGCGCGGGCCCAAAATCAATAGCTTCCTCGGTATTATGCGCGGTTGTCAGGATATTCTCGGCACCTTTGTATTCGGTGGCGTATTTGACCGCCATCCGCAGCTAAAAGTAGTGTGCGCCGAGGCCGACGCCGGTTGGGTGCCCCACTATACCTATCGCATGGATCACGCTTACGATCGCCACCGCTACTGGATGAAGGCTCCGCCTCTGGAAAAAATGCCCAGCGAGTATTTTTTCAACAATATCTATCTCACATTTCAGGATGACTGGACCGCTTTCAAGCACCGTAACGAGATGAACCCGCGGCGCCTTATGTGGGCTAACGACTTTCCCCATAGCGACTCCACCTGGCCCTGGTCGCAATCCATGCTCGACGAGCATACTCAGGACATGACCCAGGAGGAAAAAGACTGGATACTTCACGACAATGTGGTGGAGTGCTACAACCTTCCACTCTAGGGCGAATGGGCGGTCTGGCGGATGTTGGGTAATACGGACGCTGATGCTTACCGGATTGAGATGTAAAAAGTCCGGGCAAGATTAACTGATTGAGCCGGGAGGAAGCAGCTCCCGCGCAACGAGGACATAGCATGGACTACGATCTCAAAATTACCAGTGGCACGATCGTCGATGGTAGCGGTGCCCCCGGTTACGCTGGCGATATCGGTATCCGGGACGGTCGTATTGTTGCTTTGGGACAAGCGCCGGGCAGCGCCCGTCAAACCATAGACGCTCAAGGCCGCGCCGTGACCCCCGGATTTGTGGATATCCATACCCATTACGATGCGCAAATTCTGTGGGACCGCATGCTGACGATCTCCCCCTGGCACGGCGTTACTACTGTGGTGTTAGGAAATTGCGGTTTCGGAGTGGCGCCGACTCGCCCTGAGCACCGGGATCTGATCGTGCGCACCCTGGAGAAAGTTGAAGGCATGAGTCCCGAGGCGCTGAACGCAGGCATGGGTGAGGTCTGGCCATTTGAAACATTTCCCCAGTATCTCGATGCCATTGAAAAGGCGGGAAGCGCCATTAACGTCGGCGTGCTGATTGGTCACACCCCCACTCGACTGTATGTCATGGGTGAAGAAGCGACGGAAAGAGAGGCCAGCGTCGACGAAGTGGAACGCATGCGCGCGATTGTTAACGAAGCGCTGGATGCCGGCGCCATTGGCTTCGCGACCTCCAAGTCGCCTACTCATGTCGGTTACGGTGGACGCCCGATTCCGAGCAGGGTCGCCGCGTACGATGAAATTAAAGCACTTGTCTCAACCCTGCAGGGGCGGGATCACGGCATACTCCAGGCCACGGCCGGCAAGGAATTGTGGTTCGACGAATACGCTGAACTGTGCGCGGAATACGGCGTCACTATATCCTGGACTGCGATGCTCGCCGGCATGGTGAGTGCCGATGCCCATCGCGATCAGATGCGACGCACCGATGAGCTGGTCGCACAGGGTTTTAATATTGTGCCGCAGGTGACCCCGCGGCCACTGTATTTCGAATTTCAATTCAAGGACCCGTTCCCGTTTGAAGCCCTTAGTGTCTTTCGACCGATTGCTGCCGCGGACGCTGCGGGCAAAACAAAGATCTACGCAGACCCCGCATTTCGCGCCGCGGTAAAGGAAAAAATGGCGGCTATTCGACCGTCCTTTCAGCATGCCTGGGCGAATTCCATTATCTCCGTATGCCCACCTCACCCCGAGTACGAAGAGCGCACGGTCAGCGCAGTCGCCGCTGAACTCGGTGTCGACAGCATTGATCTGGGTTTCGATCTCGCCCTGGCAAGTGCTCTGGAAACACGCTTTCGTATGCCGGTAGCCAACACCAACGAAGCGGACGTGGCCGAGCTGCTCGCCAACAAGAACGCGGTGATTGGCCTGTCAGACGCCGGAGCGCACGCCAGCCAGTTGTGCGACGCCTGTTTACCCACCTACTTGCTGGGTCGCTGGGTGCGAGAAAAACAGGCCATGTCCTTCGAAGAGGCAATTCGCATGCTCACCTCCCGCCCGGCCGAAGTATTTCGCATCGCGGACCGGGGCACGCTGAAGGTAGGCGCCCCGGCCGATGTGCTGGTTATCGACCCGCAAACCGTTCACGCCGGGAAGCTCGAAAGAATCTACGATCAGCCAGCGGGACAAGATCGTCTGATCGTGCAGGCCACGGGCATCGACGCGGTCGTGGTCAATGGCGTGCTGCTGCGCCAGCACGGCATTGACCAAATAGACATCACCGGTAAATTGCCGGGCAAACTGCTGCGCGGTGGTCGCGCCGCATAGGCGCCGTTACAGGCGATTACGCCAACCGATAGTTTGGCCCTCCCCGGCTCGCACAGCGGCCTTACTCCACCACATAACACAGACATTTATCTGCTTGCGGCCGGTCAGGGAATATTACCGAACAGCACAAAAACCTTCCTCCTGCTGCGTAAAGCCCCCTATACTCAGTGGTTATGCGGCGCGTTGCGGAAGTGAGTATGATTTACCGAGCGCGCTGACGTTTTTGATAGCAGTTGCCAGGTAAAAAATTTAGCCTATGCAAGAAACCGAAAATAAACGCAATCACTGGCTCTACCACCCATCCACGCTGTTCCGTGGCGTGGTACTGATCGGCGTCATCGCCACCATCTTTGCAACCTACGTCAAGGGGGGCGCACTCGACCCCGGACCTGCGCTTGGTATGGGTGCCGCCCTTTTATATTTTTTGATTTCGCTGAGCATTCTCAGAATCTTTGCTTACGACGACAATGGCTTCGCCACGGCACTGCGAATTTTTGCGCTCGGCGACGCGTTTTTGATCGGCATTTTTATCGCATTCATCAATTTTAGTTTTTTACCCCTGGTCATGTTTTTTACGGTTATACAGTGCGACGCCCTGCGCGCCGGCGGCCGTGAAAAATGGTTCGAACACAATATCGCATTGGCTGCCGGTATCCTCGTCGTGGTAGGGCTGGGCCATCCCACATGGCAAGTCGATCTGCACCAGCCGGTAAATCTGGTGGGAATGGGTGCATTTATTTTGTATTTTTCCCTGTATGCCCTGCTGACATTCAAGGATACCAACGGTCTCCGGCGCCGGGTGGTCGACCTGGAAAAACTCCAGGTCCAGCTAAAATTGCGAAATTACAAATTATCCAAGTACCTCTCACCTACTCTTCGCCAGGCCATTCAGTCCGGTCGCGACGTTAAACTTGAAACACAGCGCAAGAAATTGGCAGTCTTCTTCTCCGACATTAAAGGATTCAGTGAACTTGCCGAAGAGATGGATGCCGACGCCTTGACCGCGCTGCTTAATCATTATCTGACCGAAATGTCGGACATCGCCCTGCAACACGGCGGCACCATCGATAAATTTATCGGCGATGCCATCATGGTATTTTTTGGCGATCCCACCAGCAAGGGACCAAAGCTGGATAGCGTTGCCTGTGTGAGCATGGCAATTGCCATGAAAAAACGCATGAAAGAATTACAGTTGCGCTGGCTTAACCAGGGTATTCAAAAACCCCTGGAAATACGCATGGGTATTAATGTCGGCTATTGCACCGTGGGAAATTTCGGCACCGAAAACCGTCTCGACTACACCTTGCTGGGCACGGAGGTTAACCTCACCAGCCGCCTCGAATCAGCTGCTGAAGCCGGGGAAATACTTATCTCCCATGAAACCTACATGTTGGTCAAAGATGTCATCATGTGTCGCGACAAGGGTGAAATCACTGCCAAAGGATTCCAACATCCGGTTAAAGTCTACTCGGTGGTTGATTTGCGCAAGAACATGGGCAAGGATCAGAACTATTTTGAACACGCCACCGAGGGATTTTCCATTTATATGGATATGGATAAAATCCGCAATTACGACAAAGAAAAAGTATTACAGGCCCTGGAAAACGCGCACGAACATTTAAAACAGAAAACCATTATGTAACCCATTCGGCGCAAAGGTCGGCTGTTATTGACGCACCTGTCGCGCACCGGAACCGAGCAACCCTGCCGCCAATGTGTAATCGTCTGTCGTGCGTAACGGGTTTATATCAATGCCACCACGGCGCGTATAGCGCGCATATACTGTAAGTTCGTGCGGCTGACAACGGCGTTGAATGTCGAGGAATATCTGCTCGACACAATGTTCGTGAAAACCAGCGTGATTGCGAAACGAGACGATATAACGCAGCAAGCCGGAATGATCAATAGCCTTCCCGCGATAACTGATCTGAATGCTCGCCCAGTCCGGCTGACCAGTTGCCGGGCAGTTGGATTTCAGTAAATCGCTGTATAGCGTTTCCGACTGGACAGTCGCGCCGCACACCGTCAGCAGATCCGCATTGGGCTGGTAATCCATACAGGCCACAGCCAGATTATCGAGACACAGTCCCGAAAAACTACCGCCAGCGCGGCGCTGATAATCCGACAGGGTAAACAACCTGATCTCTACGTCGCCAGCACATGCTGCGCGCAGGTCACGGGCGATGGTCGTTTCTATTTCCGAACTATCCGCAAAACACTGCTGATTAAGGGAATTGAGGTATAACTTCAGGGATTTTGATTCGATCAAAAAGGTGGAATCACAGTCTATGGCAAACTCACCAATGGCCACCTGTGGCTTACCTAGATTGTCCAGCCAGGAAATTTCGTAGGCAGTCCATAGATCCACGCCGCTAAACGGTAACTTTGCCGAGAGATTTAGAACGTCCCTGCCAGTAGCGCGCGGCAGAGAGCACAGTAGTGATGGATCATAGCGCTGTGGATATTGCGTGACTTTGCCCAGCGGTGTGCGCTCCTCGTGCATGGTCAGGCTCTCAGGCGCTTGCCTTTGGCCAGCAGGTACAGAGAAAACGCAAATAGCGCGACGATAAAGCCGCAAATAATACTGAACGCAAAGCCGATGTGAATATCCGAAACTCCAAGCAGGCCATGGCGAAAGGCATTCACCATGTATAAAACCGGATTGACCATGGATACTTTTTGCCAAAATGGCGGCAACAGGTCAATGGAATAAAAAACCCCACCCAGATAGGTTAATGGCGTCAGTACAAACGTCGGAATAATGGATATATCGTCAAACGACTGGGCAAATACCGCATTAACCAGGCCCGCCAGGGAAAACAGTACGGAAGTTAATACCACCACCGCCACCGTGATGCCCAGATGCTGCACATGCAATTTGGTAAAAAACAGTGACAGCAGGGTCACCGTAAGGCCTACCGCCAAACCGCGCGCCACACCGCCGATAACGAACCCCAGCAAAATAACATAATTGGGTATCGGAGATACCAATAACTCTTCGATGCTACCGGAAAATTTATTGCCGAAAAATGACGACACAACGTTGCCATAGGAGTTGGTAATGACCGACATCATAATCAATCCGGGCACCACAAATTCCATGTAACTAAAACCTGCCATTTGCCCGATACGCGGTCCGATCAACGTACCAAAAATAATGAAGTACAGCACAATGGTTATGGCGGGCGGCAACAAGGTCTGCTGCCATATACGTAAAAAACGGCGCACTTCCTTGGCAACCAGTGTGACAAACGCGATCCACTGCTCCGCGTAACTCATTGCGCGCCTCCAACATCGATGCCGGTGCCCTGCACCATTGAGACAAATAACTCCTCAAGGCGATTGGCTTTATTGCGCATACTGATCACGTGAATGCCCAGCAGATCAAGGGTTGCGAACAGCTCATTAATCGACTGTGATTTTTCCACCACCACCTCGAAACTGTGTTGATCCAGCAGTTTACCGGGGTATCCGGGTATTTCTGGAAAGGTACTGAGTGCCTCACGGGTATCGAGTATGAACACCTCCTTGTTAAGCGTGGTTAGCAGAGCGCGCACGCTGGTATTTTGCACGATTATTCCGCGATCGATAATCGCCACATTACGGCACAAGCTTTCGGCTTCTTCGAGATAGTGTGTGGTTAATATAATCGTAGTACCGCGGGCGTTAATGTCTTTTAGAAACTGCCACATGGAACGACGCAATTCGATATCCACACCCGCCGTGGGTTCGTCGAGAATCAGCAGTTTGGGCTCGTGCACCAGCGCCCGCGCGATCATCAGGCGTCGTTTCATACCACCCGACAGCAGTCGCGCCTGTTGATCACGCTTGTCCCACAGACCGAGACGACGTAGATATTGTTCGGCGCGCTGCGCGGCCAACTTGCGGGGCAAACCGTAATAGCCGCCCTGGGTCACGACGATGTCGAAGACTTTTTCAAATTGATTAAAGTTGAATTCCTGGGGCACCAGTCCGAGGTCGTGTTTGGCCAGGGAAAAATGGGTGTCGATATTCGTACCAAATATTTCTACGTGCCCAGCGGTTTTGCGCACTAGTGAACACAGTATTCCGATGGTGGTCGACTTGCCGGCGCCATTCGGTCCGAGCAGCGCAAAAAAATCCCCCTGCTGCACCTCCAGGGAGATGCCCTTCAGCGCCTCGTGGCCGTTATCGTAGACTTTGCTGAGATGATTAATCCGTAATGCTGGTATACCCATAATACCTACAGTGCCATGCTTCTTGTATGACCGCGACCAAGGCCGTGTCCCATTCGACAGTCTATTATAGCTGGCAGGCAGTGTGTAAAAAAAAGGCGCAAAACTCAGAGAGTTGCGCCTTTTTGATTGGAGCGGGAAACCGGGTTCGAACCGGCGACCTCAACCTTGGCAAGGTTGCGCTCTACCAACTGAGCTATTCCCGCTAAACCCGACCTGAAAATCTGTAACATTTCAGCCCGGTTGAAGTGGCGTCCCGTAGGGGAGTCGAACCCCTGTTACCGCCGTGAAAGGGCGGTGTCCTAGGCCTCTAGACGAACGGGACTGGAACCCTCCGCAAGTCAAGAAATCCTGACAACGAGAGAGGCGCGCATTCTAGGAATACTACCCCACACTGTCAAGCCCGACCTGCCCAGGATTATTCGAACCGGGTGGCAAGCTCGCCCAATACACTGCGCACGCGCGCGCCATTCACGCCCAAATCGCTGACGCCGAGGCGCGATGCCGAACGCATGTCCACCTCGGCCCCATCTCCATGGGGCCGCACACGAATAATTACATCATCCCTGAAGCCGAATAGCGGCGTCGTCGCCACCGCCTCCACCTGCAGGGCATTCGCCTCCCGAGGTGCATCTGCTTCGCCCAACGCCGTTTCACCTGCAGCCGCTTCACCTGAAACAGTCCAACCACGCTCGACGATTATCTCCTGCACCATGGCATACACCGCGGCCACTGGCGCAGCAAGCTGTAGCGTCTGGATATCCGGATAGGCTTGCCGCTGTAGCGCCGCCACATCCTCGCCAACGTACACCAGGCTATTATCATCGACGCGACGCTGGGTCTGGGCAAACTGATACAACGGTGGGTTTACGGTATCGGTGGTAATGTCGTGGATGGGCGGCGCACGAAACCCTGCAACGCCGACCCGCGCCACGACAATCGCTACCGGGATCACACATACCGCTAACAGCAGCAACCAGCGGCCAGTATCCCCGCCCCGCGCCATGGTGACAAACACGGCGAGGCCCGCCGCCACGACCACCAGAGCACAGCCGAGTAGACCGAGCCCGTAGGCACTGAAACTCACCCTGAATGGCAACCATCCAAAGCGAAAGCTCAGCACGCCGAACAGTAATACCAGTAGGCTAATCCATCCCGTACGATAAATCACGGTTGCCAGCACGCCGCTACTCCCGCTGTTTCAGGAGATTCAGGGACAAAGAATTAACGCAATAACGCAGACCCGTCGGCTGCGGGCCATCTTCGAACACATGACCCAGATGAGAACCGCAGCGGCTACAGGTAATTTCTACACGGCGCATACCCAGGCTATCGTCCACCTCTTCGCGAATGCTGGTCTCATCGACCGCCGCATAAAAACTCGGCCAGCCACTGCCCGAATCATATTTGGTCGTGGCATCAAACAACGGCGCTGCGCAACAGGCGCAGGTATACACTCCCGGTGATGTTTCATGGTAGTACGCGCCAGTGAACGGCCGCTCGGTGCCTTTGCCGCGGCATACCTGAAACTGTTCGGGTGTCAGTTGCTTGCGCCAGTATTCGTCGTCTTTTTTTTGCGGGTTATCCATTGCATCCTCTTTACCGTAGTCGGGTACATCACTGTGTCGGCAGATAATAATTTTTCACAGGAGTCGTCTCTCCAAGTAGCCGTTGAACCCGGCATTTGGGCTACAATATCATTTTTACGCGCTCCTGCAGGAATTGGCAAGCTATGCGACACATACAAAAATCGACCAAACTGGACAGCGTCTGTTATGACATTCGCGGTCCGGTTCTGGATCACGCCAATCGCCTCGAAGAGGAAGGGCACCGTATTCTCAAGCTGAATATCGGTAACCCTGCGCCGTTTGGTTTTGAAGCGCCCGACGAAATCATTCAGGATGTCATCCGCAATCTGGTCGCTGCACAGGGCTATAGCCACTCCAAAGGCATTTTCAGCGCGCGCAAAGCGGTCATGCAGCGCTGTCAGATTCAAGGCATTGCCGACGTCGAGATTGAGGATATCATTCTTGGCAACGGCGTCAGCGAACTTATCGTGATGTCGATGCAGGCACTGCTTAACGATGGCGACGAAGTACTGATTCCCTCACCGGATTATCCCCTGTGGACCGCCGCAGTTAACCTGTCCGGCGGTCACCCGGTACACTATCGCTGCGATGAAGGGAACGACTGGCAGCCGGATCTGGACGATATACGCGCAAAAATCACTGACAAAACCCGCGGGATTGTGGTTATCAACCCCAACAACCCCACGGGCGCGGTATACAGCGAAGATACCCTTAAAAAAATTGTCGCGCTCGCCCAGGAGCACGGGTTAGTGATTCTCGCGGATGAAATTTACGACCGTATTTTGTTTGACGACGCCGTCCACGTACCGCTGGGCAGTCTCGCCAGCGACGTGCTGTGCATTACCTTTAATGGGCTTTCCAAAAACTATCGCCTCGCCGGGTTTCGTGCCGGCTGGCTGATTATCAGTGGCGCGAAGCATCTGGCGCGCAACTATATTCAGGGCATTGAAATGCTTGCCTCCATGCGCCTGTGTGCGAATGTGCCGGCCATGTACGCTATTCAGACCGCCCTGGGCGGGTATCAAAGCATCAACGACCTGGTAAAGCCCGGTGGCCGCTTTTACGAGCAGCGCGAACTCGCGTGGAATCTGGTCACTCAGATTCCCGGGGTCAGTTGCGTCAAACCCCAGGGCGCGTTGTACCTGTTCCCCAGGCTGGATCCGGAGATTTACCCCATTCAAAACGACGAACAGCTGATATTGGAGCTATTGCTCCAGGAAAAGCTGTTACTGGTGCAGGGTAGCGCGTTTAACTGGGTCGACGAACAACACTTCCGGATGGTGTTTTTGCCCCGCGTGGACGAACTTGAAGAAGCGATTGGCCGCCTCGGCGAATTTCTACGACGTTTGCGCCAAGGTTAAGTCGAGCGCCGCCACAAACAAATACAGGGGATTAAGGTTATGAATAAGAAAATCAATAAAAATAGCGGTCCTGAGCAAGAGACCCACGGCAACCAACCCGCTGCCGCACACCAGATAACGGATTTTAACGGCGCGGCGCTGCTCGACGAAAACGGCAACGAAATCCCTATTACCGAAAAAATGGTGCAAAAAGCGATTGCGGAGCTACAACAACCCGATGGAAACTGAGCGCCGCACGTCCGTACCTTCATCTACCGCGCCCCACCGACTATTTAGCTTAGCGTTGGTTTTCACCTGTAACCGCGAACCCAACCGCCTCCAGGTCCTTCGCCAACGCTGAATTATCACCTGCGGATAGGCGGTAATAACTGAATTCACGGCGTTGCGCGCCCTGGCGTCGCAACTGATCAAACGCCGTACCAACATCGATATCCGACTGCATCAACGTTGTTAACATACGTTCGTGGTCGCGACCAATATCCCAGGTCGACAGGACGGTTGCAACCAAATCGAAACACGCCATCGCGGCTACCGAATCCACATCGCTCAGCTCTTGCATGGTGGTAACTTTGCAGTCCTGCCACTGACAAAAGGCATCGCGAATCGCCAGGGTGCCTGCTAACCTGCCCTCGACACTGTAACCGGCAATATGCGGCGTACCCAGCAGGACATTGCGCAGCAGATCAAGATCAATATCGGGTTCGGACTCCCACACATCGAGTATTGCGTCTAATTCAGCACCGCCGATCAGGTGGTCCCGCAGTGCGGCGTTATCAATGACCGCCCCGCGCCCAGCGTTAAGCAGTACGGTTCCGGGTGCCAGTCGCTCCAGCACCTCGCGATTAATCATGTGCCAGGTGGGATGCGCCCCACTGCGGGTCAACGGGGTGTGCAGACAAATAATCTCAGCATCGAGAATGTCATCGAAATCAACTTGATCGGCAATTCCCGCCCCGTCGAGAAACGGGTCGTATACGCGGCAGGAAACCCCGAGGTGCGTCAGGCAGCGATACAACCGACCACCCACCTGTCCGCAGCCAACAATGCCGACCGTACGTCGGCGCCAATCTGGAACACCGGCACAGAGTGCGGCGATAACGTATTGCACCACCGCATTGGCATTACACCCCGGCGCGTTGGCGAACTCGATACCCCGCGTCGCAAGATACCCCTGATCGACATGATCCGCGCCGCTGGTGGCGCTGCCGACAAATCTCACATCACTGTTTTCCAACAGCGCGGCGTCCACGCGGGTTACCGAACGCACCAGCAGCGCGTCGGCATCACTCAGATCTGAGGGGCAAATTTCTCTGCCCCTCAGGGTCACCACGTCGCCAAAAGTCGAAAATAGTTCGCGCACATTGACCATATCCTCGTCCGCGACGATTTTCATGTTGCTTTTCCCGGCCGCTCATTCAACGGGATTGGCATCCCATTCACTCTGCTAATACGGTGCAACGGGCTAAGCATCATTATCCACAGCCTCGCGATGCAGTTTGGTTACCGTAGCCCGCAAACTATCGAGACCATATTCCTCGCACAGGGCCAGTGCGGGTGGTAACTCAAAACCATTCCAGTACAGGTCCGCCATATCGAGAGTCTCAGGGGCATCCGCCATCAGGGTCGCCAGACGGCGGCTGAGCTGCAGCTGTTGGGCAGAGCGCGATAACTGCCCCGCGATACGGGCGGCGCCTCTGAGGGCCATGGCCGCGACCCGCTCGGGAGCGGCCAGCATTTCATCCAGGGTAGTAAATTCCTGCAATAGCGCTCGGGCTGTTTTGACACCCACCCCCGAAACTCCCGGAATATTGTCCGACGGGTCGCCAACCAGAGCTAAAAAGTCGGGGACCCGCTCCGGCGCAAAACCCCATTCTTGTATGAATTCTTCTCGGGTAAGCGACGCCTTGCGCCCATAGTCCCACAGGCAATCACCCCGACCAAGCAATTGCGCGAGATCCTTGTCACTGCTCACCACCACGGCGTTGTGCCCACGCTTGCGGCCACGCCTGGCATAGGTCGCGATCAGATCGTCTGCTTCGTATTCTGCGCTCGCACAGGTGGCGACGCCCAACGCTTCCGCGACGGCGCGGCAAGCGGCGAGCTGAAACGCCAGTGCTTCATCAGGCAAGGCACGGTTAGCTTTATAGTCGGGATACCAGTGGTGACGAATTCCGGTGCCCAGACTTTCGTCAAAAGCGGCGACGATGTGGGTGGGGCGCTCCCTGGTCATCAAACGCAACATAAAACGCGCAAACCCATAAACGGCTTCCGTGGACATGCCGGAACGGCTTTGCCACAGGGGTTGGTAGGCGAAATAGCTGCGAAAAATATAGATCGAGCTATCGATCAGATACAGGGGCGCGCCGATGCCAATGGCTGTCATCGCAGCGCGTCTCGGACGTAGCGTTGGGCGAGTAGCGGATTACCGCCCCCGCGACTGTTAGCCAACGCGTCGGCAAAGCGGGCGGCACGGCCAGGCAAACCTGATTGACAGTAACGCAGCACCTGCGCGTGCACGCGATCCGCAAATTCATCGCCATCTGCGCTGTTTGCACGCTCCCCATTACAGCCATTCAGGTTGTCAGCACTCAGCCGAAAGCGTAGTCCCAGCGCCTCGGAAAATATCCACTCCAGCGCCTGTGGCTTCACTTCCACCGCCTCGAAGACCCGTTGTTGTTGCCGATCGCGTCCGTCCGGGGCGTACCAATACCCGAAGTCTACCTGCCGCCGACGTTCGCTCCCGGCAATGCACCAGTGCGCTATCTCGTGCAGTGCGCTGGCTACATAATCGGCCCGGTAGACCAGGCAATGATGGGTTGTGTCATTCTGCGCCGGGAGATACATCGGCTCCGTTCCCCCACCACACAGGCGCGTGTTGTATAGCCCATAAAAACAACGCTCGAATAGCGTCTCTACGAATTGCGCGCCGCGCTCAGTGGCGCTTCCAGAGACGCTACCAACGGCCATCGGTTTCTTCCAGACAGGGTGTGGCAACCAGCCGTGCATAATACTCATCGCTGAGAAAGGTCCGCCCGGCCAGCAGATGTTCCAGGTACCAGCGCGCAGGGAGTAGCTGGTTATCAATGCTGGCCGGATTCGCTACATAGGTCCAGGCGGGGCGCAGCCCCTCGGCCACTTCGATCAGAAAATATTCCCGGCTGTAATAGACGGGCGTGCCCTCGTGGGGATCGAGTTTGGCTATTTCGCCATGGTCTGCCAACTGATAGAGAACACCTTCCACCTGTTCGTCCCGTGCGTAAACGATGTTGGCGCAGGCCCAGGTTGGATTGTGCCGCGAGCGTTTGTTAAAACGCAGTCCAAATCCCGACAGCCGACCCGACACCGCGTCGCTCACCCGTAGTTCTCGAGCCCGCATACGCGTGGCATCCATATTGGAGCCATAGGCAAAATAGTACGTCATCGCGCTCGCCGCCATGCCCGAGTCCAAACGTTTAGTTAAAAAAATAGTACAAGGTATTGTGCTTTTGAAACTTGGAGAGTACCTTATGTAGTGATTAACGGGTAGTCGCCTGACACAACGGGTGCCTGCGCACCGTCTGATCTACCGACCGCGACAGCCAGGAGCGTATATTATGACTGCCTCTAGCGTGTGTCACAATGTAGACAATGTGGTCGACCTTTTCACCCGTAGACCCTACGCCGATCGCCACCTGCGCCGCTTTATCCGCCTGGCCCCGGAAATCGACGATCTGGAAATGCTCTACTCCAACGATGCCCATCCGGACAAACTCTTTACCATCAAGATACTCTGTTGGGCATTACGCGAGGATGGCGAAATTGAAGGCATGGTGCCATGGCTGGATCAACTGGCCTGCTGCACGGATCTTAACGATCCCCTGAACGGCCAATGGGAGGGTTACTACGACCCCGCCATCGACGACGTTTTCTATGAGCCGCCCATGCACAAGGCCCTGGAACTCGAAACCGCCGCCGAGTACTACGACCATATCTGCACTGCGGACAGCGATATCGTACAGGAAATACCGGATACCATCGGCACGCACGCGGTGTTTTCCGAAGACGGTTTCAAAACTTTGACGCTGAAGGAGGTCATCAGCTGGCGGCTGTATCACGACGGTACGCTAGCGGGGACGATTGCCGATGAACACAAGATTGTCGCGACGCCCGTATTGCCCCGCGACAAGTGTCTGCTCGCGGCCCCACAGGATCCCGGTTTTCGGTACTACTTCCAGCACCACATCGCCAATAAAATCAAAGCGCAGGACCCGGAAGCTCTGGCGGCTATTTCCATGCTGGTGGAAACCTGACCGGCCCTCTCCTCTAAACCTGATTTTTGCGTATGTAATACAGGTAAGTGGTTCCACATTGACTGTGCTCCAACAGCTGATAGCCGAGAAACCGACAGAATTTGGGAATATCGCGGATCGTGGCCGGGTCCGTGGCGATCACTTTGATCACTTCGCCCGCAACCAATCCACGCACCGCGCCGTGCAGCATCATGACCGGTTCGGGGCAGCGCGTGCCGGAGGTGTCTAGTTCGTGATTAAACGTGATGTCCATGCGATAATTTTCCCAGAACTCGTCCGCCGCGTGAAGCACTGTATGGCGCGATCCGGCGCGATGGCAATTCACTCACATGACAGTTGTAGCTAATACCATGATTACCGTCCTGATCGAACGTCACATTGCCCCTGGTATGGCCAGTACCTATGAAAGTTTTGCCCGGCAAATTATCCAGGCCACCGTGTCCATGCCTGGCTTTATCTCCGGCGAGTCGTTAAAAGTAATCGACTCACCGGAAACTCGCTACATTGTTGTCAAGATGCAAACCATTAGCGACTGGCAGCGCTGGCTGGTTTCCCCGCAACGCCAGGAACTGGTTGCGTTGCTGGCGCCCGTGCTGCGCGAGCCCGAAAAGATTTCTCTGCTGACCCATTAACTGAGGTGGCGACCTGAACCGAGGTCGGAGACAAACGCTGCGATCGCTGCCGCGGCTTGCGCGAACAAAGCCTGCTGCGTAAGACCCGACGCTCTGGTCGGCAAAAAATCGTGATCACCACTTTCTAACCAGTGCAACGTCAGTGCACGCGACAGGGGTTCCGCAACGAGCTCCGGTGGCGTACCAAAGGGGTCGCGAGAGCCCTGCACGATCAATCCGGGGGTTAGTAGTCCATACAGGTGTTCAGTGCGCATCTCGGCGGGTCGTCCCGGGGCATGAAACGGATAACCAAAACAGCACAGGCCGGCAACGCCCAATTCGTCTGCGACCATACTCGCCATACGACCGCCCAGGGATTTCCCGCCGATCAACAGCGGCCCCACCATCGCTGTATCGCTCGCCACCGCACGGTACATATCTCGCCAATACTGCAACAGCAGCGGTTGCCGATCCGGCGGTCGCCGCTTGCCATGTTCGCGCATCCACTGCATATACGGAAACTCAAAGCGCATAACCGTCACACCAGCGTGATTCAATGCCGCAGTCAATTGCTGCATAAAATTGCTGTCCATTGGCGCACCCGCACCGTGGGCTAAAATCAGCGTGCCGATAGCATTATCGCCCACCGCGCTATCCGTCAGTAGTTGTGTGGGCAACGCCATCAACGCAGGGGGGCGAAAAACGTGCGCATGTCCGCGGCCAGCAGTTGCGGTTGTTCAAGCGCCGCAAAATGCCCGCCCTTTTCCATATCCTGCCAGTGCACAATATTGTAGTGCCGCTCAGCCCAGGTCCGTTTGGGATTGGTAACGTCGTTAAAGTGTGCGAACCCGGTGGGGGTTGCAACATATTCGTTGGCGGGACCAAACAGACCCGAGGTCATGGTCTCCTGGTACAGACGAATGGCGCTGGGCATGGATTCGGTCACCCAGTACACCATAATATTGGTCAGCAATTCATCGAAGCTGACGACCTCCTCGACATTTCCGGAATGATCCACCCAGGCGTTGAACGCGGTCATCACCCAGGCCGCCAGACCCAATGGCGAATCGTTGAGAGCATAACCCAGCTGATCTGGCTGGGTACCCTGAATCTGCGCGTAACCCATACCCTTTTTCACATACCGGGAGACCAGCGACATGGTGCCGGGCACCACATCCATTTCCTGTAGTTCAGCCACATCCTCGCTGGTGCTGCTGGGCAATAAATTCAGATGTAGCCCACATATCTCGTCCCGTGCTGACAACGCCGCGTGAATACCGGCCAGTGCGCCCCAGTCGCCCCCCTGCACTCCGTAGCGTTGACAACCAAGTTGATCCATCAACCGGGTTAGATATTGCGCAACTTTTTTGATATCGCACCCAGGTTGCGCGGGCGCATCGGACCAGCCATAGCCCGGCATCGAGGGGCACACCAGGTGAAACGCATCCTCGGCTCGACCACCGTGGGCCACCGGATCTGTCAAAAGTCCGATGATTTTATGAAATTCCACCACCGATCCCGGCCAGCCGTGGGTCATTAGCAGCGGTAAGGCTTCGGCGTGGGGAGAACGCACGTGTAAATAATGAATATTTAAATCATCCACTTTTTCGATATATTGCGGAAACGTGTTTAGCTCGGCCTCCCAGCGACGCCAGTCGTATTTGTGCAACCAGTAATCCACCAGACGCCGCATAAAATCGATATCGGCGCCCAGCTTCCAGCCGCTGCCGGGCAGCGCGTGTGGAAAGCGTGCATTGCGCAAACGTTGGTTAAGGTCATCGAGCACGGCATCGGCAACGGCAATCTTGAATGGCTGGGGCATGGCTACTCCTGTTAACTGTTAATTGGACGGATCGGTTTGATCGCTTGCGAGGGACGCGGAATCCTGCGCTAGTTGCACTTCCCGGGACAGGCGTTCCCACTCCCGTTTGACCAGGAGATTACAACTTTGCAGACCTGGATCGTAGGCCACCACCACATCGCCGCGCCGCAGCTGCTCGCGCACCTGGCGTATTTTGGTGTCCACTGTCGCTTCCTGAAATCCGTAGTCCGTACCCTCGCGACCAATATATTCTTCGATAATCGCCTCCAGTATATCTGGCGCAAGACGCTCCATCGGAATCAGAATCACCGGGCAGCGACGTCGGGCTTACGAAAACGCAGGGTCATGCGGTCGCTTTCGCCAATCGCAAGATACTTGGCCCGATCTTTTTCTCCCAGTTTCAACGACGGTGGCAAGCTCCATACGCCAGCCGGATAATCCTTTGTATCTTTGGGGTTGGCATTGATCTGGCTCCGCGCGTCGAGCACAAACCCGGCTTTTTCGGCCAGATCAATCACATAGGCTTCGGTCATATAGCCGCTGCTTTTCATGTCTTCCCAAGCAGCTCCAGGCACAGCGCGGTGTTCGACCACCCCCAGAATTCCGCCGGGCTTAAGGGCTTTATAAAATAACGCAAACGCCTGAGCTTCACTTTTGGCACCCAGCCAGTTGTGCACATTGCGAAAAGTCAGTACCCGGTCAGCACTGCCGTCAGGCACCGTTAACAATGACTGTTTGGGGTCGAATAATGCCAGCTTCACGGCGCCGTAAACAGCCCCATCCCCGGCCAGCTTGGCCTTGAAACGGGCGAGATTGGTGTTGTAGTAAGCCACACCCGTGTTATCCGGAAAGTGTGCGGCGTAATAGGTCCCAGCGCGCAGATAGGGGGCCAATATTTCGGTGTACCACCCCGCCCCTGGCCAAATCTCCACCACCGACATAGTGGGCTCCACTTGGAAAAAAGCCAGTGTGAGAGCCGGATTGCGGAATTCGTCGCGCTCGGCAAACGCCTCGGTGCGATGCTTGCCTTGCAGAATATTGTCCCCCACCACCGCATTTGCCGCCGCGCTGAGTAACCCTCCAAGCAGTACCACACCTGCACACCCTGCATATTTCCGTAGTCTTGCCAATCTGGTAGTGGGCCTTGCGATTTTCATGGTTGTCTCCCGTTGCTTTCATGATTGCTCGTGCTGAATAAATGGCTGCTGTGTCGACACGTACCCCTTATTTACACTTGCTCCGTCGACACCTGTTCGCTCGTCCGGCATCCCTCCACGCTAGCAATTTTTTGCTCGAATGTCTGCGTTCGGTCAATGCGTTTACCGACTTTAAGCGTCGGCGCAATTGGTACCCGCCCAGTTCATCTGCCAAACAATGACAGGCATTGACCGCCGCCATCACCGTGTCGCATTTGCGCTCGATACTATCCCCATGAGCATACACCCCGCGAGCATGCACCCCGTGGACATGCATTTGAAAACTGAGCACATTTTCTTTAAAAATCCTGCGACATTCGGGGATTTCCGCCGAAACCGATATATTCCCCCCAGGGGCCATCAAACACAAATCCACAGTGCGTTCACCAACAGCCTTCACTCGCCAGCCGACCAGCAGTATGCCATTTCCAAAACCCGATGCAACGACGGCGCCCCGCTCGGTAACGGACATTCGTTTCAGGTTCCATTACAATCGCCCCCAGACATCAATAATAATGCCTGTAACAGGACAAACCACTTGCCCATGGAAACGATCAAATGATCAGCCAAGTTGCTACCGCCATGCTTATCCTGTTGATGTTCGGCATGGGCCTCGGGCTGACCACTCGAGATTTTCGCCGCGTGGCGGAAGTCCCCAGGGCAACTCTGATCGGACTATGCGGACAACTCTTGCTGTTGCCGGTACTGGGTTTTGGCTTGTGTCTCGCACTCAACCTGTCCCGGGACCTCGCCATTGGCGTCATGTTGCTGACCCTGTGTCCAGGCGGCGTACTGTCAAATTTGTTTACCCTGCTGGGCCGCGGCGATGTGGCACTGTCGGTAACCATGACCACCATCTCCAGCATGGTGACCGTATTCACCCTGCCGATAGTGCTTAACATCAGCCTGTTGGTCTTCAGTGACAGCAGCGTGCAATTTACGTTGCCAGTGCTCAAAACTGCATTGCAAATTTTGGTGGTGACCATTATTCCGGTATCACTGGGGATGGTAGTGCTACACCGCGCACCGTTTTTTGCCGAGCGAGCCAGTCGCTGGGTGCGCATCGGCTGCACGATTTTCCTGCCCCTGGTGATTGGCGGCGTTCTGTTCAAGAACGGCGGCGAATGGTTTAGTAATTTTGCCAAGGCGGGCGCCCTGACCGTGACCCTGAATTTGTTAGCTATTGTCTTGGGTTACGCATTGGGCAAACTCGCCAGTCTGGACGCCAGACAGGTACGCACATTATCGATTGAAGTGGGTGCGCAAAACGCCATGCTCGGCGTCACCATCGCCCTCAGCCCGTTCCTGCTCAATAGCCCGCAAATTGCCATGGTGCCATCCATCTACGGGGTCACCATGGTTATTATTCTGTGGACTTATGTCACCGTCGCAAACCGCTCACAAGATAACCAGTTGGTCGAGGCACCTGCCCCGGTCAAATAACCAGTTAAACCGACCAACAGCCTACGTATTGCGATGCGCGCGTCCTGTGCCCAACGTTAACGCCGCTTAGCGCGCGGCCTTTGTTGAGCTAACCATAAAGGTCTGAAAAACATAACGGGCCAGCAGTAATTCTTTTCCCACAGCATTTTGTGTTCGATTTTGGAGCGATTGTAAGCCTCAAAACCGACTAGCATCAGTGACACCACCTTCAGCGCGGCAAACGTTGCGCCAAGCGCCCGTATCGAAATAGGCGTACCGCTCCGGTACAGGTGGTGAAACATACCCAGCACACCGCCGCCGAGGAAAATAATAGTGGCCAACAGAATCATGGTGGTGGCCACGGATACGCGCAGTAGACCCATGCGCACAGACAGCACCGAAATAATGGCCGTAGCAAACACGTCAAAAACCCCTTCTACCCAGCGGTGTACCACCCACCAGCGCCGGTACGCCGTAATGGCAATGCGCGTTGCTGCCCCCACATCAGACCAGCACCGTACAGCAGCCCGATGGAAATCGTGGTTATCATCACCCGAAAAATTAGCGACCCCGCAGATTTATCTATTTATCGGGTTATTGCTGGGGGTCGCGCTGGTAGTGCGTGCGCGGTGGCCATGACACCCTCAAAATGTTGCGCCAAATAGCGACTGCCGTACACGTTAATATGATCCATATCCCTGTACAGCAACTTACCCTTTGGATTTTTTAGGGCGTTGTTTAAGGGGGCAGGCGAGTACGTCGCCCACCCCATACTCTCCGCGTATTGTTTAATAATTTGATTGGACTGTTCCGGATTGACGGTGACCAAACCCTCCAGACAATCATCGCTAGCCGTATAAAAAGGCTTTATCATCCGCATCAATGTACTTTGTTGTTTGAACCAGCAATTTAACGGGTTTTTGTTAAGCATCGGCACCTGTAGCATGAGAGTGACCTTTTTTGACTGCAGTTCTTTCAGAACAATGGCCCTGATTTCGTCCACGCTCTGCACGCCGTAGGATTCCTCTAACCGATCTCCGCGAATCGCCAGAAAAATGCGACCTTGAAATTGATCCAAAGCACGCTTAAATTCAGTTTTTTTATTCAGGCATTCCTCTGGATCCTCTGCGTCCTCCTTCGCATTACTTTTTATCCAGGGAGCGCAACCGCCTTTGGCGACAATCTTTACTCTGTAGTCACTTCCGCGCGCCCACGACAATATCAGCGGTGCATAGTGCTGCGCGTGGGAGTCGCCGGCGAGGATAATGTCGAATGTACCGTCTGCACGGGCGGTACAAGTCTCTTTAAATTCGCCCGCACATAACGCTTTGGTATCTATGGATGACACTTCTTCAGGATCGAACCTGTAACTGGAGCGCGCGGAATGGTAATCATAGCGTTTGACGATATTGGTCACCAATACCCCGCACAATATAACGCACAAACTGGCACTGATTACGCGGCCACTGCGGACCTTTAATTTTACAAAAGGCTGTTCCACATACTTATAGGACAACGCACCCAGAGCAAAGCAACCGAAGACAATTAACGTTATGCCAAATCCGGTTAATGCTGGATCTGTAATGGAACGGGTAAATGCAATAAGTGGCCAGTGCCAAAGGTACAGCGAGTAGGAACAAACGCCTATCGCTAGAACTGGTTTAGCACTCAACAATTTGTGGGCAATGCCCTTGCAATGATTGGCGCTGTGAATGAAAAGTGCCGCGCCTACCACCGGTAGTACGGCTTTTGTACCCGGAAAGTCCTGCTCGACATACATCATCATGGGCGCAAGCATCGCTAACAGCGCTGCCAGCGACGCCCAGTCAGCTGCTTGCCTACTGCGAATATCCGGCAGTATGCCAAATGCCAGCGCACCGCCAATCAACAACTCCCATGCGCGTGAATAGACCATGTAATAAGAGTGCATGGCGTTCACACTCAGCAACCATTCGCTGACCCACAGGCTCGCCAACAGGACCAACATAAACAGCGGAGCAAGAAATTTCTTGGCGACCATTTTATATACTACGGCCAGCATCAATGGCCACAGCAGATAATATTGCTCTTCTACACCGAGCGACCAGGTATGCAACAGGGGAGATGGATGCAAACCCTGCGCAAAATAATCAACCTCCTGTGCAAAATAGAGGTTACTCAACTGCAGAAATCCGTATCGCATCGCCTTCAGGAATTCTTTGTATTCTTCAGGTGGCAGGCTTATAAATGCAAAAAATCCAGTTATCGCTAACATTGCAAATAACGCGGGAAAGATGCGTTTGGCACGTCGGGCATAGAAACGAGCAAAGCTGAACTCGGACGAAACTAGTTCCTTCGAAATAATCGTTGTAATCAGATAGCCAGAGATAACGAAAAAAATATCTACGCCGATGAACCCACCTGGCAGCCAGGCGGGTTCGAGATGAAACAAAAAGACAGAAACGACTGCTAGCGCTCTTAAGCCGTCGATCTCCGGGCGGTAGGCTGGATGCATTGAATGACTATATCTGGAGGGAATTACTGTTGGTATTGATTGGACGCCATTGTAATGATTTCAGGGTTTCAAACATAGCACTTACACCTACCTATCCCCTCGATTTTATCTGCATCATGCTTGATTGTAAGTTGAATTTTCCAAAATTACGATCAATCGACGGTCGAAAATGCCGTCTTTTTTAACGATACAAACGCTTCGCACCAAGCCTGGAAAACAGTCAAGTATGGATACCTATCGAGGATACAAGATGAGGAAAAGCCTATGAAGCTTCCTGGCTAGCCCCTTCATAATTGGACCAGTTGTTGTGTTAGGGTTTCTTCCTGAAGGAGGAACCTAGATGTAGTGGTCTAATGATTTCGGACACCAACTTAGGCGAAAATCATCGCCACAGAGAGGTGTCTGATGAAACAACGTCGTACGTTTTCCACTGAGTTCAAACACGATTATTGCTACGCAAGCGTGTGAATGAGCTGTTTGTGCAAAGCTGTAGCTCAGCAGGTAGCCGCAGCATCTGCGACATGCTGTGGCAGCAACATGGCATTGCCATCGGCCGCTTTAAAGTGAGTCGGCTGATGGAGGAGTCAGGCTTGGTCAGTAAGCAGCCTGGCAAGCATGCGTATAAGCAGGCAACGGTTGAGCGGCCAGACATACCGAACAGGCTGAATCGTGAGTTCGCTGTCTCGGCACCGAATCAGGTCTGGTGTGGCGACATCACTTACCTGTGGGCGCAGGGCCACTGGTGTTACTTAGCGGCTGTGCTGGACTTATATACGCGCCGCGTTGTTGGCTGGGCGCTCTCTGAACACCCAGATACCGACCTGGTGATCAAGGCGCT